>Ga0065721_10048983_pt1 | contig 54271 bp, 41 predicted proteins | sample Mesricmetagenome_FD_59108 | JGI IMG/M metagenome (GOLD analysis project Ga0065721, IMG submission 59108) | Mesophilic microbial community from rice straw/compost enrichment Sample: eDNA_1 v2 (version 2) | ecosystem: Engineered > Solid waste > Grass > Composting > Bioreactor | place: USA: Davis... | reverse complement strand
GGGTTCGATTCCCGTCTTCCGCTCCACGGGATGTAGCTCAGCTTGGTAGAGCACCTGGTTTGGGACCAGGGGGTCGCATGTTCAAATCGTGTCATCCCGACCATTATTTTAATAATGATAAAGCCTTTATCCAAATGGATAAAAGGCTTTTTTTGTCGTCTTCAGATGCATGCGATGTTCGGCATCATTTCCTAGGGGACAATCCTGTTCCTATGCTATAATTTTTGTCGAATCTTATTATTGCGTCAGGGGGATAGAACTTGGTATGGCTATCTTAAAGAACGACTGGGCTTCCGAACTAGAGCAGGAATTTTCCAAACCGTACTATTTGCATCTTCGCGAGTTCCTTATTGGAGAGTATCGAACAACGACGGTCTATCCGGATAAATATGATATTTTTAATGCCTTGCATTATACGCCGCTGGCAAGTACCAAGGTGGTTATTTTGGGACAAGATCCTTATCACGGACCAGGACAAGCTCATGGATTAAGCTTTTCTGTCCAAGAGGGAATTGACACACCTCCGTCTTTGCAAAATATTTATAAGGAGCTGCGGGATGATTTGGGATGTTATATCCCTAATAACGGGCATCTGCTTAAGTGGGCGCAGCAAGGCGTATTGCTGCTGAACACGGTTCTTACAGTAAGGGCACATCAGGCAAATTCGCATAAAGATCATGGATGGGAAACGTTTACGAATCGTGTTATTGAGACGATTAATGCCAAAACAGAGCCTGTCGTATTCCTGCTATGGGGAAGCCATGCACAGAAGAAGGCGGAGCTTATTACGAATCGGAAGCATCTGCTGATACGTTCCCCGCATCCGAGTCCGTTGTCCGCACACCGGGGCTTTTTTGGCAGCAAGCCGTTTTCACGGGCGAATCAGTTCTTGCGTGCCGCTAACCTTCAGGAGATTGACTGGCAGATTCCAAATTTGTAGAGCCAGGGTACGTGAATTTGAACTATTCGGAAGGAAACTATCAGCAGCCGGTCTCATACGATGAATCCGAAACACTTTGTAGAGATATATGATGCGTATGATTTAGAGCAAGTTGAAAGTCCTGGATTCTTTTGTCCGGAATGTAGTGGAGCCTTGGTGAGAAAGAGCCGGCGGAAGAGTAACCGCCGGCTACTACGATAAGCCGCCGCAGGTCATTTTGTTCTTACGCTCATAGTGGCGCGCTCCGGGCCTCGCCATTGTTCACGCTTCTAGTTCTTCTTTAAGCCTATAAGAGGAAAAACCCGACTTGCAGAGGGAGTGACGATAGTCTGAGTGGCGGAATCAGCCAAATAAGAGGAAAAACCCGACTTGCAGAGGGAGTGACGATAGTCTGAGTGGCGGAGGCAGCCAAATAAGAGGGAAAATCCGACTTGCAGGGGGAGTGACGATAGTCTGAGTGGCGGAATCAGCCAAATAAGAGGAAAAACCCGACTTACAGAGGGAGTAACGATAGTCTGAGTGGCGGAATCAGCCAAATAAGAGGAAAAACCCGACTTACAGAGGGAGTAACGGTAGTCTGAGTGGCGGAGGCAGCCAAATAAGAGGAAAAACCCGACTTGTAGGGGGAGTAACGGTAGTCTGAGTGGCGGAAGCAGGTAGCGTCAAGAAGTTTGCGTAAGGTAGTAGGATCCTCCATCGGAACTGTGGAAGCCAGCTTCATTTCTAAGAAATTAAGCTGGATGAAAAGCTATTCCTATGTTATATTGATAATGAAAATCAATATCATTATAAAAATAGATGACGAGGTGCTTTTCTTCATGCGCAAATTTGTACAACTTCCTGTTCTTCTGGCTTTTTTGATACTTACACTTTTATTGGGTGCTTGCGGGAACACAGCGAACAATTCCGGTTCAAGCAGTAATACAGGGCAGCAGGCGTCTCCGGCCGCCTCCGAAACATCTGCTAATAACGCATCCGCCCAATCGGAAACCGTTACATTCCATGCGGCAAACGGAGATATTCAAGTACCAAAGAATCCTAAGCGGATTGTCGATACTACCGATTTTTATACAGGTTACTTTTTGGCCTTGGGCGCTAAGCCGGTCGGAATCGGCGAAGGCGCAATGAGCAATCCTTATTTTAAAGACATGCTTGACGGTGTCGTCAGCCTAGGCAATGATGCTTCGCCAGAAAATATTTTGAAGCTGCAGCCTGATTTGATTATTGTGTACGCAGGAACGGAAAATTTGGATCAATTGGAGCGTATCGCCCCCGTTGTGGCCATTGAATACGGCAAGAAAAACTACAAGGATCAAATGCTGGATTTCGGGAAGCTGACCAATAAAGAAGACGAAGCCAAGCAGTGGATCAAGCAGTGGGAAGAAAAAATCAGCGACTTGAAGCCGCGCGTTCAAGAGGCTGTAGGAGACAAAACGGTTTCCATTATTAATCCTTACGAGCAAGGATTGTATATATTCGGACATAATTTTGGACGCGGTGGCGAAATTATCTATGGCGAATTCGGTTTAAAAGCTCCTGCGGAAGCGCAAAAAGCAGCTATCGACAGCGGTACAGGCTGGGCTTCGATTTCCTTGGAGAAGCTGCCTGATTTTGCGGGGGACATTATCTTTACTTGCCCGTGGTCCGGGGATACGAGTGATCCTTCCGTTGTTTACGACAGCAATCTGTGGAAGAACCTTCCTGCGGTCAAAGGGAATCATGTATTCCAATTGAATCCCGCTGCAGACACATACAATGACCCGGTATCGCTGGATGCACAATTGGAGTTTATCTCGAGCAGTCTGCTGTCGGTAAAATAATCTCTGTCTTGGTATTTCACTTTGTTGTAACTCTATTTAACCAACCACATCCTCACGGGATGTGGTTTTTTGCTTTACTCAATTCACTAGCTTGCCTTTCCTCACCCTTAGGAAGGATAAACACGTCAAACAGCGAATATTGTGTTGTTCCATACTTGTTGTGAGGAGGCGATGAGGTGTACGGCAATCGCAAGATGAAGTCTGCTAGAACGGAACCTAGGAAAATAGGCTTTTTCCATATGCTTCGTAACCGGTTTATTTTCTCCTCCCTTCGCAAACGAATTATGGTCTATCTGACTATCGGCTTTGTGGGTTGTGCCACCTTAATGGCCTCCGTCTCTTACAATGCGATCTACACGATGCAGCGCGATAAGATTAAGAACTCTATGGCCTTTGATCTGTATCAGCAAACCACAAAGCTGAATCAGATGTACAATAACTTGCTTCAGGTTACCCAGCAGATGACGCCGGAAGGGACGGTGGGACATCTGATGGAATCTTATGTCTCTGCCGACGATATTTATAGTCAGCGCCTTCTTTCACGCGACATTTCCTATAACATTGGATTGATCACTTTTTCGAACCCCGCTATGCAATTGGTCATGTATTATAATCCGGCAGATGGACAGGCTTCTTATTCGAATTTGCCGCTGCGCGGTGACTTCAAGCTGCAAGACTTGCCTGATGTGGCCGGTATGGGGGAGCTGAAATATCAATCACCGCATAAATCTTTATGCCGTTTCAGCGATGATCAGGTTGTATCGGTAACGCGGGAGGTCAGATTTTCAGACGGGACACAGCTGGTCGTTTATGTTGAGGCGAAGTCGGACATCACAACAGATTTGAATCCGCTTACAAGCCTGAATATGCCTTATACGCTTGTGTTTACGGATACGGCGGACCTGGTGACCTACAGCAGCAATGCAACGGCTTTTACAGCCGGAGAGCGTCTAATGTTAAACGGACAATCGGGTATGACGGATGATTATGTATGGAACCGGATGAACGGTGACTACGGATACGGCATCACGATGCTTCTTCCCGTGTCTTACTACAATCACGAGCTCTATACATGGAAAAATCATATGTTTTGGATTCTCGCCATTGCCCTCCTGATGATGTTTATGCTCACTTTGCTATTGCGGCGGCTCATTAATCGGCCATTCCGACTGATCGAGAAGGAAATGAGGACGTTTGGCAAAGGATATATGGGTACCAGTCAATATCATACGGGGATTGATGAATTTGACCGGATCTTCGATCAATTTAATATTATGAAACGGCAAATTCAACGGCTGATTATGGATGTGGAGCAAAAGGAAAAGCGCCGGCATCAGCTGGAGATCGAAAAGCTTGCCTATCAGATCAATCCGCATTTTCTAATGAATACGCTTAATTCGGTACGCTGGCTGGCGGCTATGCATAAGCAGGAGGAGATTGAGAAGTTTATTTCCTCTTTAATTATTTTACTAAACTATAACCTGGGCAAGTCGGAGGAAACGGCTACCTTCCGGTCGGAGATACAGATTATGCGGACCTATCTGGAGCTGCAGCAGATGCGGCATGATTTTGAGGTGAAGCTGAATATTGCGGAAGGAGCCTATCTCGACAGCCCGGTCGCGCGGTTTATTCTGCAGCCCATCGTGGAAAATGCCGTCTGTCATGGGCTTGACGATAACGGTAAGCTGGAAATCCGCGTTTCGTCTGATGAGACGACTCAGATGGTATGTATTATGATTCGCGATGACGGCAAAGGGTTGAGTCAAGAGACGCTTGCTTTGCTGCAGCGGGATACGCCGGACCAGCAGCAGACAGGCTGGGGGATTGGGCTTCGATATGTTCGATCCATGCTGGAATCCTCTTATGGCTTTAAAGCCCGCATGAGTATAGAAAGCACCCCGAATCACGGGACAACCGTTACGTTAAACCTTCCTTTTCTCGATCATAGAAAGGAGAGAGTGATTTGATTCGTGTATTAATTGTTGATGATGACAAGTTGGCGCGCAAGGGCTTGATTTCCATTATGCCTTGGTCCAATCATGATATGGTGGTGGTTGGAGAAGCAGCGAATGGCGCGAAAGCGCTGGAGTTTATGGAAAGGCATGAGGTGGATCTCATGTTCGTGGATCTCTCTATGCCTGTGATGTCAGGAATGGAGCTGCTTCAAATTACGCGACAAAGATTTCCGGATTTACGCTCCGTTATTTTATCTTTCCATGAAGAGTTTGAAAATGTACAAACGGCATATCGCATGGGGGTGCTCGATTATATATCCAAGGTGCGTCTGGAATCTGAGGATGACGAGCAAATATTGGAGCGAATCCAGCAGCAAATGTCTGGAGAGAGGCTTCATCGTACGGCGAAGCCTCCTGCATTATCCGTACCTGTGCCAGCCCCCAAGCCAAATGTTTGTTTACAGGAGGAAGAGGAGTGGTACAGGCTGGAGCAGGAGTGGCGCTCTCACTATTGGCTTTATAATGAATCGGTCTTCCAGCGCTTATGCAAACAGACCGTCCAAGCCAAGGTTTCCTTCCGCCGTCTAGAAGGACTGTTCATGCGTGTATTGTCGCAACTTGAGACCGTTATCGCGATGGATGACGAACTTCAATCTGATGCCAACGATGTTCAGTCGGCGATTGATTGGCTGCGTGATTACAGGAAACGGGTATATGCGCAGGTTGCGGCATCTTCTGATTTTACCAATACTACGACCAGTGTCCTCAAGGCGGTGTTGTTCATTCGCGAGCAGGCTTCGACTACGCTGCATGCCGAGGATGTCGCTGATCATGTACACATGAGCCGTAGCTACTTCAGCCAATGCTTTAAGAAGCTGACGGGGTCGACATTTAATGATTACTTAAGGCAAGAGCGGATTAGAGCCGCCGAACGGCTGCTTTGCGAAACCAATCAGTCAATCGCGTGGGTTGCTCATGCCGTAGGCTACAACGACTCCAAATATTTCTCTCAGCTCTTCTATGAACAGACCCGTCTGTTGCCATCTGAATTCCGGGCCCAATTCCACAAGGGGGATGAATGACGGCAACCTATCGAACAAATATCTACCTCAGTCCCGTATCCGCCTGCAAAACACGGCACATCCATCTGACTTTTTTTCTCGGCTTCCAATGTACAATGAGAAGGCAAGGAATTGAGCAAGCGCTTACAATGCTTACGAAGTAAGAATTGCTTCACAATTCTTTAAGCACATGCTTACGAAGTAAGAATGGCTTCACAATTCTTTAAGCGTCTGCTTACGAAGTAAGAATTGCTTCACAATTCTTTAAGCACATGCTTACGAAGTAAGAATGGCTTCACAATTCTTTTTAGGAGGGGTTAGATGAAAAAGAATATGGCAATGCTGCTTTCCGTCGCATTACTTGGTGCAAGCTTGACAGCGTGTTCTTCTTCTAATGATTCATCGAATAATGTGAAAGCGTCTTCAAAACCGGAATCGAGCTCTGAAAGCCCGGCACTTTCGGGTGATGACCTGGCCTTTTCCAAATTTCCTAAGCCTGTTGATGTGCATATCGGCATGGTGGTGGACCCGACAGACAAAACGCTGCCGGAAGGCGACAGCGTAAGCAACAATCAATACACGCGTTATCTTAAGGAGAAGTACAACATCAACGTCATTGTGGATTGGACAGCGGCCACCGGCAACGACTTCAAGCAGAAGGTCAGCTTAACAATCGCATCGGGCAAGCTGCCTGACGGGATGGTGGTCGACGACCGTTCCTTCATGACTAAAGCGGCCAGCTCGGGATTGCTCTATGATATTACCGATGTGTTCCAGCAATATCAGTCTTCGCAGGTGAAGGACATTATGGCCAGCACCGATGGACGCGCTTTGGAAAACGCCAGCTACAAAGGCAAGATGGTTGCGCTTCCGAACATTACGGTGGATACGGACGGCGTTCATGTCCTGTGGATTCGTAAGGATTGGCTGGACAAGTTGCAGCTGCCGGTACCAAAGACTGTGGCAGATATCGAAAAGACGGCGCAAGCGTTTATTGATAACAAAATGGGCGGGGACAAAACAATTGGTATTGCCGGTCCTTCCAAAAACTCGTTCCCTTATTCCACCTTCCTCGTTTCCTCCAATAATATGGGCGGCTTTGACCCGATCTTTGGCGCGATGGACGCGTATCCGGGTTACTGGCTCGACAACGGCGACGGGTCGGTATCCTACGGCACAACATCGGACAATACGAAGAAAACCTTGGCTTTGCTGGCTGACTGGTACAAAAAAGGACTTATTGATCCTGAAGTGGGAACCCGCGATAACGTAGGTGATCCAATCAATGCCAATCAGACGGGGATCTTCTTTGGTCCATGGTGGAATGGCGGCTACGGCAACGGGGATTCCTTTAAGAATGACCCGACAGCCAACTGGCAGGCCTATCCGGTCTATTCCGACGATAACAAATGGAATGCGCATATGAAAACAACGGGCAGCACTTACACCATCATTAGCAAAAATGCCAAGCCGGATGTCGTGAAGGCCATCATGATCATGAATAATGCTCTAGTGCGCGATGAAGCAACCTTTGATTTGTCGGTTGCTGTGGGCTGGTATCCGCTTCGCAACGTAATGGCCGCAGCCAATGAGACGGAATACGAATATACCGAGCTGCTGAAGGTGTTGAAAGGCGAGACCAATCCAGAGGATTACAACAAGCCGAACAGCCTGTATAAGCTGATGTACGCGGATGCGAAAAAGGTGAAGGATGTTATCAAGCCTCCGTATGACGAGCTGGGTGTCAGCAACTTCAGTACGGCAAACTTCGGCGACTTCCAGCGTCTCTACTCCATCATGATTGGCGATCGTCCATTCACAACGACTCCAATTGACAAGAAGGTCTATAGCGTAACCTACAACCAGACTCCAACAATGGAGACCAAATGGGCTAACCTGAAGAAGATGGAAGACGAGACGGTTATGAAGATCATCCTTGGCCAAGCGTCTATCGACTCCTTCGACAAGTTCGTGAAGGACTGGAAGTCTCAAGGCGGAGATGAAATCACGGCAGAGGTCGCAGAGCTCCTGAAGAAGTAATCATGCAGAAGGTTGCGGAAGGCACTGGCGGTTAGAAGTGCAAGTGCCTCCCGCAAGCTTTGGTACCCTGCTAGAGAGACGGGAGGTTAGCCGTAATGAGAAAATTGGGCCATCAGAAGCACTATTATTTGATGCTGCTACCGGGCATGGTCTGGCTTGTAATGTTCAGTATTGTGCCGATGTTCGGAGTTATAATGGCATTTCAGAATTTCAATCCGGGAGCGGGACTGTTCAAATCCGAGTGGGTGGGACTGGAAAACTTCAAGTACATGTTTCAGCTTAATGACAGCAAGACGGTTATTGTTAATACGTTTATCATCGCTGTTGGTAAAATCATATTCAATTTGCTTATTCCGCTCATTTTTGCCATCCTGCTGAACGAGCTTCGCAGCTTGCGCTACAAAAAGCTGGTTCAGACTGTCGTTTACCTGCCCCACTTTCTGTCGTGGGTTATTATGTCAACGATTGTCATCGGGATTTTCGGCTATTATGGCGTTGTTAATACGGTTATCGGGATGTTTGGCTTTGATCCTAAGCTCTTTATGGCGGATGCGGGTATATTCCGGCAGCTGATCATTGGCACCGATGTGTGGAAGGAATTTGGCTATAATGCGATTATCTATCTTGCGGCGCTAACCGGCATCAATCTCAATCTGTATGAAGCAGCCGCCATTGACGGTGCTAATCGCTGGCAGTTGATCCGGCATGTCACGCTGCCTGCGCTGACGACCACGGTTGTTTTGCTGGGCGTCCTAAGTCTAGGCAACGTACTGAACGCCGGGTTTGATCAGGTGTATAACCTGTATAATCCGCTTGTGTATTCAACCGGAGATATTTTGGATACATGGGTATACCGGCTTGGTCTGCAAAATCTTCAGTTCTCGCTGGCGACGGCGGCTGGTCTATTCAAATCAGTCATTAGCTTTGTGCTTATCTTCATCTCCTATCGTCTGGCTTATCGTTATGCCGATTACACGGTATTCTAAAAGGAGGGCGCTGCATTGGTCAGAAATACAACGTTAGGCTCACGGACGTTCGAAATTGCCAATATCATCGTCCTCGGTCTTCTTCTTATTAGTTGCATATATCCGCTTTGGTACACGTTCTGTGTATCAATCTCCGATAAGTCCGCTGCGAATGCAGGCTTAGTTACGATTTATCCGATCGGCTTCTCTTTGACGCCGTACAAAGAAATTATCAGCGACAGCATGTTCTTTAACGCCTTCTGGATTTCCATCCAGCGTACTGTGCTGGGTACATCGTTTACCCTGCTGATGACCGTGTTAATGGCTTATCCGCTGGCTAGGCCTTCGAAAGATTTTAAAATGCGCAATACGTTCATGTGGATTCTTGTCTTCTGTATGTTGTTTAGCGGGGGGCTGATTCCATGGTATCTTACGATTCAAAATTATCATTTGATTAATACGATTTGGGCGTTAGTGCTTGGCGGCGGGGTACCGGTATTTGACGTTATCCTGATTATGAACTTCTTCCGCAATCTGCCGAAGGAGCTGAATGAGGCGGCCGTAGTGGATGGAGCGGGTCCTTGGTCGATCCTGTTCCGGGTGTATATCCCATGCTCCATTCCTGTGCTTGCTGCAGTGGCGTTGTTCATCAGCGTTTATCATTGGAATGAGTTCTTCAACGGCTTGGTGTTGAGCAATACTTCCTCTCATTATCCGCTCCAAACCTATATCCAGCAGCTTGTTGTCAACATTCCGGTTGGCACCAATCTAACTCCCGAGCAATATAAGAAGCTGTCGGAGCTGTCTAACCGAACGCTGAATTCGGCCAAGGTGTTTATCGCGATGGTGCCGATGCTGGTCGTATATCCTTTCCTGCAAAAGTATTTTGTATCCGGTATTATGCTGGGTGCGGTGAAGGAGTAGGGCATTTAAAGCCGACCCAATGGGGTCGGCTTTATTGTTTTGTTTACCACATAAGAATTTATAAAATTTCCGAATAAGTCGGAAGAACAAATTCTTATTGGCGATAAAACCTACCTCTAAACGCGGTCGCCCTTCTTCGAAAGGCCTCGATAAGGATAGTTACTGGGGGTTAGCGCATCATTCTGCTGGAATAAATCCAACGTAGAAGGGTGGCGAGACTTTAACTAACTTGTTACTTGGCTATTCGCCCCGCCCCCTGCTGACTCTTATTCTATCTGACTGACCGCCCGCTACTGCTACTGCTACTGCTCAGATGCTGCTCCCACTAACTTACGTTGCACGAAATGCAGCATATTGGTCCAGAATGGTGGGTGTAGGCGGGATATGCTGCACAGAATGCAGTATACTTCGCCGAAACGAGCGAAAATCGGCTCATTCGTCTGAAATATCCTGTATTCCATACAGGATATTTCCCATTATTGAGCCTAAATGCTTCAATATGCTGCAATAGGTGCAATGTAGAGGGGGAGGGACGTTAGCCGAACAAGCGGCTGCTTTGGAAAAAATATTAGGTAAGCATCTTCCCCAAAAGCGCGATTTGTTTTAGAGCATCTGTCATAGTTACACCTAAACTATTCCCGAACTTTGTTGCTTTTCGTTCCATCCTATTCATTAGAGTCCCCTATCATTTTATTCATCTGTTATAACAATTATATAATGCATACATGCCATATCTTACTTTGACTTCCTCTCCGTTATAAAATACAGCAGAGCAAGGATTGGAAAAGCAATGCCGATCCATAACGCTGTACTCCATCCCCCTGCAGCATAGGCCCATCCGCCAACAGCAGATCCAATGGCACCGCCAAAGAAAAAAATAGCCATGAACAGCCCATTAAGCCTACTGCGGATTTCTGGTCCTAACGAAAAGATTGCACGTTGGCTGAGTACAAGGTTGGCGGATACGCCGGCGTCGAGCAGAATGGCAGCTACGACTAAAATAACGATGCCAACGGGCGAGCTGGTTTGAATCAACAGCGGCAGCAATAGCGCAATAATCGCTGTGGTGAGAGCTATTGCCGTAGCGGGTCTGGTCCAGCCGCGATCAGCTAACCGTCCGGCCACCGGTGCAGCAATCGCACCGGCAACCCCAACAAGAGCATAGAGCGCAATAGCCTTTTGCGAAAGATGAAAGTCCGGACCGGCGAGTAATTGTGGAACCGTAGTCCAGAATAAGCTGAACGCTGCAAATAGAGTTGCATGATAAAGAGCTCGGCGGCGCAGAACCGGAGTGGTGCGCAGCAGATGCCGCATGGAACCAAGCAATGCGGCATAGCTTGTGCTTGCGGTTGGCTTTCTTGCAGGCAGCACTTTTGCAAGTACAATGGCCAGAATGACGATAGCCGCAGCCGAAATCGCAAAGATGGCATGCCAGCCTAAGAAGTCGGCAGCTAGACTCGACAAGGGTCTTGCGAGCATAATGCCAAGAAGCAGTCCGCTCATGACGTTGCCAACTACGCGACCGCGAGCAGAATCGGATGCGAGGTAGGAGGCAAAAGGGACCAGAACCTGTGCTGCGACCGATCCAAGCCCGATAACGAGTGCAGCCGCCAAGAAGAGAAACGGTTGTTTCGCTATGGATGCAGCGGCTAAAGCCAGTGCGGTGAGAGATAATGCGGCGACAACCAGCTTGCGGTTTTCAACAAGATCACCTAAAGGCACAATAAAGAGCAGGCCCGCAACGTATCCAAGCTGTGTCAGCGTTACGATCAAACCTGCGCTTCCGGCAGACAGCCCGATGGAAGAGCTGATTAAGCTCACCAGGGGCTGCGCATAGTAGAGATTAGCGACAATGATTCCGCATGCGGCGGCGAGCAGTATCGTTAACCATGCCGGAATATTTTTGGCGATTGCTTGCTCACTGGAAGTATTCATAAATATCACTCCTTATTCGAATGTCAATGCTGAGCGACCAAATTACTAAACGATTCGTTCACTAATTATGATTAAATAATATACTGAACGTATCGTTTTGTAAATAGGCGATTTGTTTTCTTTTGACTTCGTTTTTTAGTATACTGAACGTATCGTTTTTATTTGTAGTTCAGATACAAAGGAGAAAGGGATGATTCCGGTGGAAGCTAAAAGAGGGCGGCCGCGCAGCATGGAGACACACAACGCGATCCTTACCGCTTCTTATGATTTATTATTGGAAAGCGGCTTTGAAACGGTCACCGTAGAGAAAATTGCCGAGCGGGCAAAGGTAAGCAAAGCCACGATCTATAAATGGTGGCCCAATAAGGCGGCTGTAGTGATGGACGGATTCCTGTTTGCCGCGGCAGCCAGACTCCCGGTACCTGACACGGGCGCAGCCTTTGAAGATATTGTTATTCACGCTTCGAATTTAGCCCGATTTCTAACAAGTCCCGAAGGAAAAATTATTAAGGATTTAATCGGCGGAGGGCAATTTGATGCAGGGCTTGCAGAGGCCATCCGATCCCGGTATATTGAGCCCCGCCGTATAGAGGCGGGAAGCCTGCTGGAGCGGGGGGTTCAGCGCGGGGAATTGAACAAGGATTTGGATATTGGCTTAGGCGTCGATCTCATCTACGGGCCGATTTTTTATCGCCTGCTGATGACCGGTGACACGCTGGATGTTTCTTATGTGCGGCAGCTGGTGACGAATGTGCTTGCAGGCATCCGCTCGAGCTGAAACGGAAGGCATTGATTGCTCCTGCCTGATAATACTTGTCCCGATAATCGGTGTTTGCCTAAAGTCATGGTATAATGAGTTATCCGATCGATTAGGAACAAGAGAGGAAACGATAAATGAAAGTATTTGAAGACTGGAACCAGAAATTAAAAAGAGATTTTAACGCAACGAGCAACCTAGATGTATTTACCGTCACAGAAGCAGGCAAGCTGCTGGGTCTCTCCAAAGACCAAATGAAAGTCTTCGTGGATAAAAACAATTTAACCAAGGTTCCTATCATGAGAAATGTTCATAGATACCTGTTGCTAAAGAGTGAAATCGACCAGATTGTAGAGAGCAGGGTCGTGTAAAAACAGCAGTAGGACCCTCCGGCATTAGCTTAGCCTGAGGGTCCTTTTTTGACATTATTCTTATTTAATTCGGATCTCGCCGTCATACGAAGCGATTACGCCATATAGATCAGGGCGTCGGTCACGGAAGATTCCCCACTCGATGCGCTGCGACTCCAACTGATCAAGGTCAAACTCGGCAACAAGCACCCCATGCTCGTCACGGCCGGCTTCTGCAATCATATTGCCCTGAGGGCCGACAATAAACGAGGAGCCGTAGAAGGTAATTGTCGAGTCTTCGTCACGTTCTTCGCCGATACGGTTGGATGCAATAACCGGCATCAGGTTGCAGGCCGCATGGCCTCTCATGCACATTTGCCAATGATCTTTGGAGTCAATGTTTCCATCCTGCGGTTCAGAGCCGATGGCCGTCGGATAGAACAGCAGCTCTGCGCCCATAAGTGCCATGCTGCGTGCCGCTTCCGGGTACCATTGATCCCAGCATACGCCAACGCCGATTTTGGCGTATTTCGTTTTCCACACCTTAAAGCCCGTATCTCCCGGATTGAAATAGAACTTCTCCTCGTACCCCGGGCCGTCCGGAATATGGCTCTTGCGGTATTTGCCGAGCACTTCGCCGTCAGCGTCGATAACGGCAAGCGAGTTGTAGCGCGCCCAGTTCTTCTTCTCGTAGAAGCTGATTGGAAGAACAACGTCAAGCTCCTTGGCGATACCGCGGAAATGGTTGATTGCTTTGTTTTCCTCAAGCTCCGTTGCATAAACGTAGTAATCCGCCTTCTCTTTCTGGCAGAAGTACGGTGTCTCGAACAGCTCCTGAAGCAGGATGATTTGCGCGCCTTGTGCCGCTGCTTCGCGCACCAATGCCTCCGCCTTGCGGATATTTTCCTCTATATTCGTTGTGCAGCTCATTTGCGTGGCTGCTACTTTGACCGTTCTCATGGGTATGCCAAGCCTCCTTGTAAGCCGTATTTCATTGAGTGATGGTGTGCCAGTTACGCCCGGCGAGCCGGCATCTGCTGTGTTGTGCAATGCACGTTGCCGCCTTCACGGATCACAGCCATACCGTCGATTGGACGAATGCGGCGATCCGGGAATGCCGCTTGAAGCGTTTCGATTGCTTTGCGATCGGCTTCCTCTGCCGCGCCCCCGAATACAGGCAAGATAATGCCGCCGTTCACAAAATAGAAGTTCAGATAGCTCAGCGTCAAACGAGTGTCCTCATACTCCGCGTAAGGAGGCTGTCCGATCTCGATAATCTCCAGCTTGCGGCCCTTCGCATCAACAGCTTCGCTTAGGATGCGGCGATTTTCTTCGGTAATTGCATAGTTGTCATCGGATGGATCATCGCATACCTGCAAAATGATCTTGCCAGGCGCCGCGAAGCAAGCGATGTTGTCGACATGTCCGTCAGTCTCATCGCCGCTAAGGCCGCGCTTCAGCCATATGATGGTATCCACGTTGACGAATTCTTTTACATAACCTTCGATTTGCTCACGGCTGAGCTCCGGATTACGGTTCACATTCAGCAGGCATTCTTCGGTCGTCAGAAGTGTGCCTTCACCGTCCGTATGAATAGATCCGCCCTCCATAACAAGGGGAGCGTCGAACTGCTTCACGTCTACATGCTTCAAAATTTGCGGAGCTACGGCATCATCCAAATCCCATGGCGAGTACTTGCCGCCCCATGCATTGAATTTCCAGTTCACACCCGCCAGCTCCCCATCCGGGTTAACGACAAATGTTGGGCCATTATCGCGCAGCCATGCATCATTATGCTCGACTGGCAGACATTCCACAGCCGTAATGCCTGCGAACAGACTGTCGACCTTCTCCATGTCTGCGGGATTGACAACAACCGTTACAGGCTCAAATTCTGCGATCGCATTCACCAGCTCGGCATAACCTGCGCTAACCTGCTCGTAATGCTCCGGGTACACCATGGAGGCTTGTACCGGCCAAGAGATGAAGGTACGCTCATGCGTTGTCCATTCAGCCGGCATTGTATAGTTTAATTGCTTTGGATTCATATAGGTAGTATTCCTCTCTTATCGTATGCGCAATGTGTCTTAAGCTGCTAAGAACCGCTTAAACCCTCCTTATCATATAACAAAAAGGATAACAGCTCAATTACGAACCATTGTCAGAAAGAAGGAAATAATCCATTGTTGTTTTCCCTTTATTCTCCTATAATCGTGATAATGATTATCAATTGCATCTTGATGTTTTTTACCTAAAACACAGATGCCGTTGCATATAGAGGAGGAAAGCAAGATGGCGAAGAAGTCCCGGGCCGGTAAGAAGCCATCACCCGTATCGAAGCTTTATCCGTATCTGATGCGTAAAAAAGCGCCGTTGTTTGGCTCCATGCTGATGTCGACGCTGTCCGCAGCATTAGGCTTGGTGCCTTATCTGATTGTTTATTTGATGTGTGTACGTATTTTTGAAGGATCAAAGGATGTAACGGATTTCATCACGCTGGCGGGGGCAGCTCTCGGGGCGATCCTGCTTAAGGGTGTCTGCTTCAGCTTTTCAGCCAACCTTGCCCACCAGGCAGCCTACGATATTATTTATGAAATCCGGATGGAGCTGGCGGATAAGCTGACGAAGCTGCCGCTTGGTTATTTCGACCGCCATGATCTGGGAAGCATCAAACATACGATGAACGAGGATGTCGAGCAGCTTGAAGAAGGCGTCGCACATCTTATTCCAGATCTGACGAAAGGGATTGCGGTGCCTTTGCTGACGTTTGCCGCTATGCTTGCTATGGACTGGCGCCTTGCACTGGCATCCTTCGGCTTTATTCCGATTCTTAGCGCGGCATTCTCCTTTGCTAACAGACAGATTAAGCCGCTTATGCCTAGATACGGGGAAGTGAACGGCTTAGTCAGCTCCGCATTGCTGCGCTATGTATACGGCATGAAGGTCATTCGCGCCTTCTCCCGTACGGAATCCGCTTATGCGGATTATTGCAAAGCAATTATTCAGGCCGGAGAGATGGGCGAGGATATCGAAAGCCGGAGTGTTGTTGGCAAATCACTGGCCGCTGGACTAGCGCAAATGCCGCTGCTCGTCGTGGTGCCTGTAGGTGTAGCCTTGTACGGAGCGGGTGAGATCAGCTTGTCCCTGTTCGTGCTGTTTATTATGCTGACCGTTGGACTTGGCAATACCCTAATGAAGGCATTCCGGTCGAGCGGCCAAATCTCGTTTCGTCTTGCCGGCGCGACGCGCAAAATTCTGAATCTGCTGGAGCAGCCGGAGTTGGCAGAGCCGGAACAGCCGCAGTCGCCGCAAGGGGCAGATATTGTTTTTGACCGGGTCAGCTTCTCGTATGACAAGGAGCGGGAGGTATTAAAGAATGTCTCGTTTGGCGTAAAGGAAGGATCGCTCGTTGCGCTTGTTGGTCCTTCGGGCGCAGGCAAGACAACGATCGCCCGCATGGTTCCGCGCTTCTGGGATGTGACGGGCGGATCGGTATCGATTGGTGGTGCGGATGTTCGCCAGATCAGCAGCGCCTCCTTGCTGGATAAGGTGTCATTTGTTTTTCAGGATGTCTATTTATTCGAAGGAACAATCATGGACAATATCCGGATGGGTCGTCCGGCAGCAACGGATGAAGAGGTTATTCAAGCGGCGAGGCAAGCACGTTGTCATGATTTTATTGAAAGTCTGCCGCAAGGTTATTTAACAAGGGTTGGTGACGGGGGAAGCAAGCTGAGCGGCGGGCAGAGGCAGCGGATCAGCATCGTCCGCGCTTTCTTGAAGCAGGCGCCGATTCTGGTGCTTGACGAAGCAACCGCCCTGATTGATCCAGAGAACGAGGCGCGTATCCAGGATGCGATCAGCGAGCTGATTCATCCTGTAAACGGCCGGCCGAAGACGGTGCTGATGATCGCGCATCGCCTGCATACAGTTGTTCGAGCGGATCAAATTATTGTTGTGGAGGACGGGACGGTCGCGGCGTCCGGCACCCATGAGCAGCTGCTGGCATCTTCGGAGAGCTACAGCAGGATGTGGAATTCTTACACAGGAGATGCTGATACGAACCCTGTGGTCCCTGTATTAGTTCCGGAACGGAGCGTAACACTGGAGGCCAATCGTTTGGCTTCCGAAGCACAGCTCTTGCAGGCGGCATGGACACAGCATGAAGAAGAGCCGGATTTATACCGTCAATTAAATGATCTGCCGTTGGCCCGCAAATCATTCGTTATCGCGGAGCGTGAGGAAGACCGCAGGCGGCTTATGAAGTCATACTGGCTGACGCTGATCGAAAGTCCGTTTGTCAGCCTTGCTCTGGTGATGGTGGTATTTGTTCTGTACCGTATGTTCCAGGGTCAGGATAGCGGAGCTTGGCAAGGCGTCGGGTGGATGGCCGCAGCTTTTGCCCTGCAGGGATTAGGCTATTTTTTTGCGAATCGCGTACAGTTTCCTTTCTACCCGCGGTTGACTATGAATGTCCGCGTTTATTTGGGCAAGCGGCTTAAAGCGGTGCCGTTCGGCTTTTTCTCCAAGCGGGACGCTGCGACAATCGAGACACGGATCAAGCAGGATGCGATGATGGCGGGATTTCTGCCTACCATTGTAATTGGATTAATCAAAGGCTGCGTTGCATCTGCCGTTACACTGGTTGCGCTTCTCTGGATCGATTGGCCGCTTGCCATTGTTGCTGCGGCAGGTATTCCATTCTGTCTGCTTGTCACACGGCTGTCGGATCGTAAATTCCGTGTGGTGTTAGATCGGCTTCAAGACGCCCGTAAGCAGGCGAACAGCCGTATGGTTGATTTTATTCGCGGTATTGCCGTAGTACGTTCGTTTGGACTGGCGCGCAGTTCGCTGATTGGGTACAAGGACACGATGGATGAATACCGGAGAAGCAGTATTGCCATCAACAATGTGTTGTCCCCGTATTCGGCGCTAAATGTCATCATGTTCGAGCTTGGCTTCGCGGCCGTTATTGTTGTTGGCGGCTGGCGCTATGCAACCGGGTCAATCGACGGAATTGAATTTGTCTGCTTCTGCATGCTGGTTGCCGGACTGTATGAGCCGCTGCCGATTACGGATTATCTGTCTATCAGACGTATGATGCATGTAACCATCTCCAATCTGAATGAAATTATTCACGAAGATGACCTGGTGCAACCGCAGCCGGGGGAGGAATTGCTTCCGGTCAAAAGCGATATCGTGCTGGAGCAGTTAGTGTTTGGTTATGAAGGTGAGCCTGTGCTGCGGGACTTCAGCCTCGTTATTCCCGAGAAAGGTGTAACCGCATTAGTTGGACCGTCGGGTGGAGGCAAGACAACAACGCTTAACCTGATTGCCCGTTTCTGGGATGCTGCGGAAGGCAGTATCCGGATCGGCGGGGTTGATGTGCGCGATATGCGGCATGACACTTTAATGAAGCAGGTTACGTTTGTCTTTCAGGATGTGTATCTGCTGGCGGATACGATTCTGAACAATTTGAAATACGGCAGACCGGAAGCCACCATGGAGGAAGTCATAGCAGCAGCTAAGGCAGCCCGTTGCCATGATTTCATTATGGAGCTGCCGCAGGGCTACGATACGGTAGTCAGCGAAGGCGGAGGCACCTTGTCCGGCGGCCAGAAGCAGCGGGTCAGCATTGCGCGGGCGATGCTCAAGGATGCGCCGATCGTTCTGCTGGACGAGGCGACAGCCAGCATTGATCCCGAGAACGAGAAGTATATCCGTGAAGCGCTTGAAGCGCTGGCCGCGAATAAAACGGTCGTTATGGTCGCGCATCGCTTGCAAACAATCCGGAACGCAGCGCAGATTGCCGTCGTGGACAACGGCAGGGTCAGTGCAGTTGGTACGCATGAAGAACTGCTGGCGGAGGATGGCCTGTACCGGAAGTTCTGGCAGGAGCGTGTCCGGGCAGAGCAGTGGCAGATTAGCGGAACGGCGAATCCTGTCCTGCAGTAATTCAGCAGCAACACATGACTCTATTCCTTGCTTTAGACGAGTTAAAGTTCCTTAACGCGACTTTTCATTAGATGGTTTCTTTAATCGCCGTACGTTGGATTTCCCCGAGCGAAATCAGGTTGAACGGAAGGACTGTGGGGCTACGTTGGATTTAGTTCAGTAAGAGGGAAAGAACTAGCCCCCCTTTTCCTTCCAATTTTCTCATTTACAGACCGACGGTCGGTATGGTATATTGATTTCACGACAGACCGACGGTCGGTTTGTGAGAAGGAGGAATAACAAATGTCCACTGTAAAAGCAAGCTTTCAGACGATTATGGCTGCCGCAGAGGCTCTTATACAAGAGAAGGGATGCAGACAGACAACGCTGCAGGATATCATCCGGCATACCGGTATGTCCAAGGGGGCGATTTATCATTATGTATCCAGCAAGGATGAATTATTCGCTTTGGTGCTCAAATCCCGTGTCGAGCAAATGAATGCGAAATTTGCCGAGGTCGTAACCAGGCCGGATACTGCAGGGCTTGGCAGTCCGCTTAAGCTGATCGCCGAAGGCATTATCCGCTCCACGAACCATCAGGATGTAAGCAACAAGATATTCATCTATCTCTTGAGTCAGATGGATAATCCCAAGATCGAGGCCATGGTCCAGAACATGTATCAATTTACTTTGCAGACTTGCACGAATTGGGTGGAGGTAGGCAAGCTGCATAAGGTCATTCCGGCGGAAGTTGACGGTTCAAAGGTTTCCGAGTTTCTGACTATGTTCATGTACGGCATGCGGGTCAATAACACAATTGTGCAGGGACAGAGCAAGATGACAGCAGAGGATTTGATTGCACTGATGACCAAAGCCTTGGGATAAGGGAGATGTATTCAAATGCTGAACAAAAAAGTGATCTTATCCATTCTGTATGTGCTTGCGTACTTGCTTACCTTCTATGTCGTGCTCCAATATATGATCTATAAACCCAGCCAGGCAGGGATGGTGTCCGCCAAGCTGCAGGATGCGTCGTTCCCTTATGCGATATGGAAGCTCTTCTTCTATCCGCACATCCTGCTTGGAATTGCGGCGCTGCTGATCGGCGCTTATCAGCTGACGAACCGGAGCCGCCGCAACCCGGCCATGCACAAGAGACTTGGCAGAGTTTACGGGATCACTATTCTAATTAATGTGCTTGTTGTTCCTTATATTGCGCTTTATGCAACCGGAGGTATGCCATCAACCATCGCCTTTCTGGTTCTGGATGTCTTTTGGCTTGTGACGACCTTTGTCGGAATCAAAAGCATTCTGAGCAAAAAGCTGTTCCTGCACCGGCAATGGATGCTGCGCAGCTATGCGATTACATTCGTGTTCGTTACGTTCCGAATTGTGCTTGCGGCGGAGCAGCTGTTGTTCTCCGAGCTGCCATTTAGCCTGGCTTTTCCGGTCGCCGTCTATCTCTCTATCGCGCTGAATCTGACTATCACCGAATGGTACCTCGGGCAACGCCGTCATATCGCAGGCCATTCTGCCAAAGGAGTTGTGTAACTTATGTCAAAGCGTTCGTATGTGGTTCTCACGCTTCTTATTAATGGTGTCGTGCCTTGGGCTTTGTATGTGTGGCTGTCCGATTATATGAGCAGTATAGCCGCGCTTTCCATCGCGACCCTGGTCCCCCTCGCCGATAATCTCATCCATCTGGTGAAGCATCGCAAATTGGATGCGTTTGGCTCACTGATGTTATTTACATTTTTGCTGACGATTGTTCTTGTTCTGCTGGGAGGCAGTGAGAAAATTTTGCTCGTCCGGGAATCGCTTATTACAGCCTCGGTTGGAGTTGTCTTTATCGGTTCCTTGTTCTTCTCGCGGCCGCTTATGTATCATCTGGCGCAGCGTTTTATTGGCAACAGCGAGTTTCCAAGGAACTGGAGTTATGCCTACTTTCGTTTTGTGATGAGGCTGATGACGCTCGTGTGGGGCATCATGTTAACGGCGGAAGCGGCCGTTCGGGTCTATATGGTCTACCATATGTCGACGGAAAAGTATTTGGCGTTCTCCAACCTGGTGTTATATGGCTTTATCGGAGCTGCCATCCTCTGGACCGTTGTTTACCGTCGTCATTCTGCTGCGAAGCTTATTCAACTCAAACAAAGCAGCGTGTAGCCGGGGGAGAGGGCCAAATGGAGATTGTTCGATTAACCAAAGAGGATTTGAAGAGTCTGGTTCGGCTGTATCGGGATGTATCGGCCGAGCTGAGGCGAGCAGGCATTAAGCAATGGGATTGGTTCTATCCCAACCGTTTTGTTATTGGCGGCGACGTGAAGCGTGGAACGGCATTCGGCATTCGCGACGGGGGCCGGGTGATCGGAGCAGTCGTAGTAGACAGGAGGCAGAGCGGGGAATATAAAGCTTTGCCGTGGCATGATTGGACGGGAGAGCCAGGTTGTATTCATCGGCTGGCCGTTCATCCGAACTGGCAAGGGAAGGGACTTGGGCGGGCATTGCTGCAGTATGCCGAGGAAGAGGCGCGGAGCAAGGGCAGTACCAGTATCCGGCTCGACGTGTATACGGGAAATCCCGGGGCTGTTGGTATGTATCGGCGTGCCGGGTATATGGAGATTGGTGCTGTCCGGTTTCCTATGCGAGAAGAACCATATCTCTGTTTTGAAAAGGCGCTGGGGTAAGTCTATAAATCTGAAAGAGGGTACCTTAAAAGTCGATTTCAAATGACTTTTGGGTGTTCCCTCCCACTGCACGTTGGATTTTCTCCAGTAGAATCAAGGTAAAAGCAAGGCCTCGGAAGCTACGTTGGATTCACTCCAGTATAAAGCTCTAGAAGGAGCCAAGATCGTCCAAATCGGACTGATTATACGGCAAAAAATCCAATGTAGAGTAAGCAGCCAGATAAAAACGCTCGGTTATGCTGTATGAAATCCAACGTAGCTATGACCCAAAAAGGGCTGCCCCAAAAGTCTTATACATGACATGACTTTTAGGACACCCCCTTTCTATTGCGTCTATTTCGCATTCACATCCGGCTGATGGACGCCGATTACATTGCCTTCTGTGTCCAGGAAATAGCCTTGCCAAGCCATGCCTGGCAGCGCATGCTTCGGCAGGGTGACCTGGCCGCCAAGGCTGAGGATTTTGTCTGCGGTCTTATCGAAATCCTCGACCCCCATCGTGCAGGCAAAGCCATTCATCGGCTGACCTAGCTGCGGAGCGGGTCCCATACGCTTCATGATCGCTCCATTGATCCCCATCTCACCGGAATCACCTGTTATCGCCCCAAAGTAAGGCATTCCGGCATATTCACTCCAGTCCTCGAACGTCCATCCAAATACCTCTCCATAAAACGTTTTGGCACGCTCCACATCATCAACATGGATCTCGAAATGAATTAATCTTCCCATAATGCCCTCCCAGGTTTTGGCTTCCCTATTTCACTCTTTATCAGCATTGCCGTTCCTGTCTGTTCTATAAACTCTATATAAGATTTAGGCTGATTTTCATACATAAGGGAACTTTGAGCCCTTTGCCTTGTCTAATAGGTTGGGAGGGCGGAGGAGATGGAGTCGGAATACTTGAAATATATCCAGGAGATCGACAGCACGGAGCTGTATAATCTCATGACCCAATACGGGGATGATGTATGGCGTTATGCCTATGCATTAACGAATAATTATGAGCAAGCAAACGACATTGCACAGGAAGTGTTTATTAAGGTTCATCTGCATATGTCTACTTTCCGCGGGCAATCTTCTTTTAAAACATGGCTGTTCTCCATTACCAGAAATCTGGCGGTTAACGAGATGCGTTCAGGCTATATCCGAAGAGTTCTGCTGTTCGGACAGGTCAAACCAACGGTAACCGTATTATCTGCGGAAAGTACGTATATGGCCAATCAGGCAGTCGAGGATATTCGGGCTATTATTATGGGATTATCGCGCAAGCTGCGGGAAATTCTTCTTTTGCATTTGGAACATGATTTGACGATTCAGGAAATGGCGCAGCTGCTTGAGATCTCCGAAGGAACGGTTAAATCCCGATTGAGCAGAGCGCGCAAACAAGTGGAGAAGAGATGGAGGGAGTCGGAATGATGGACAAGGAGAAGCCGCATTGGACAGCTTTGGTGAAGGCGGGAGCCGCCAGGCAGGGAGTGTTTACGGAGGAGATGAGGCAAGCGGTATTAACCCGAATCGATCAGGATCGGAAGAAAAGGTTCAACCATTCCTTAATTTATGTAGCTATTCCTTTACTTGGCCTGTTGCTGTGTCTCTTTCTTCTTCCTCACCTTAGCAGTGAGCAGGCGGCCGGCTTATCTTTACGAACAACTTCGCAAGTCGATCGCCCGATCACTCTGCATTATGAGCCGGCGAACAATCTGGCGGTTATTCCCGAGTCGGATAAAGCCATTAGAAGCGCAGCACTGCAGCTTGTGCCTGTATCCTCTGTGCATATGAATAATGCGGTAACCATTCATAATCTTATCAAGTATGTGGATTACACCAAGCTCGGAGATGATACAACCTCCTATTTTGGCTTTGCGCTTGCCAGTCAGCTCAATTCGGTCAATCCACAGCTTTATGAGATTGGTTATGGCAAAATGAGTGATGTACAGGTGCAGGGAAGCGAGGCCTTTGGATTGTCGAACCTTCGGGCGGATGGACAATGCGGTCCGGAGCGAAGATGTGTATATTGGCTCTCCATCGATCAAGATAAGGTTACAGCGTATTATCAAATGGATGCTTCAACGATCTATGAGCCGGATCTCGATGGTGACGGGGTGACGGAGGCCGTCGTTCTGACTCATGCACAGGATATGTACATCTACAAGAATATTGACGGTGAGATTCAATCGGTAAATGTTCAGACAGCGCTCAAGGCAGAATACGGAGATATCGTTACCTATGATCCTGAGCATCGGGAGTTTCAGTTAACAAACGGGAAGGATACGAAGAGGTATCAGTATGAAGCAGGAGCAGATCGGCTCCGCCAGGTTCATGAGGAGGTGCAGCAAGATGGGCAATAAAGCGGACAATAATCTGCGTACCATAACGCTTGGCATGGGCTGCTATTGGAGTCCTGAAGCTTTGTTTGGTGCGGTGCCCGGCGTTGTCCGGACGCGGGTTGGCTTTGCCGGGGGAACAACCAATAATCCGACCTATCGGGATATGGGCGATCATACCGAAACGGTAGAGCTGCAATTCGACCCGGCACAGGTTTCTTATGACGAGCTGTTAGAGCTGTTCTGGAACAATCATAATCCCTATAACATCAATGGTTATAAGGACAGGCAGTACCAGTCGCTCTTCCTGTATCGTGACAGGGAGCAGGAAGAAGACTTCCGGAGAATTAAGGACAGAATTGAGGCGGATAAAGGAGGCCTGGATACGGAGCTGGCGCCGTTCCATACTTTTTACCCGGCAGAATCAAGGCATCAGAAGTATTATTTGAAGAGATTTCCGGATGCTGTCTTGAAGCTAAGCAAGTTCTACCCGTCCGAAGAAGAGCTGGAGAGCTCGACTTTGGCAGCCAGATTGAATGGAGTAGCGAAAGGCTTCCTAAATCTGGAGCGGCTGCAGCGCGAAATGGAGCAATGGTCAATTCCTGAGGGCGAGCTTAGCAGCATGCTCTCCTTGATTCGACAAATTCGATGGTAAGTAGTTCCTTTGGTTTATTTAGTATAACATGACATATCAATTATAAGTAGTCTAAAGGATTTAAATCATTATGATATATTGACATAATATTAACCAAACATTATATTATTGAATGACTGAAGCCGATCGTATACTCTGCATGCGAATCGGCTTTTCTTTTTGCTCCATGCAGAGCTGATGCTCACGAGGTAAGAATCATCACAAACGGCCGGCATAGGGCCATTTTGCGTGACAATTCTTTGTAGGAGGGATATTAGTGACTAGTAAAATCAGAAGGTCGAAGCTTATCGTGTTGCCGGTTGTTCTTGCACTCTCGATTAGTCCCTTATTTCCAAATGGAGTACCTCATGCCCATGCGTTTGAGGCAGCAGATGCGAAGACAGCTATTGTTGCCTACAATGATGTGTTCTGGGATGCGGGCGCAAAGTATTTCTGGAAAACCTCCAATCATGACGGGTATCAGGACTTTTGGGTGGAGGCCGAGCTGTGGGAGCTTGTGATGGATGCTTATCTTCAGGCCACAGATCCGGCATTAAAAGCCCAGCTGCGGACCCAGATTGACGATGTATTCGACGGGGCTGTAGCCAAATACGGCCAGGACTGGACGAATAATCCGTTTAACGACGATATTATGTGGTGGGCAATGGCAAGCGCAAGAGCTTATCAGATTACGAATGACACGAAGTACCTCGAGAGAGCGGAATATTATTTTAACTATGTCTATGATACGCAGTGGGATGACGAGTTTGCGGGCGGCGGTATATGGTGGAAGAGCGATGATCGTACGACGAAGAATGCCTGCATTAATTTCCCTGCCGCTGAAGCCGCTGTATTTCTCTATAACGTTACCGGGAACGACCGGTATCTGGATGCGGCTGAAACCATCTATCATTGGGGCAAAACGATGCTGACCGACGGCAACGGCAAAATATTCGACCGTATTGAAACGCAAAACGGGCCTATACAGGGTGCGACTCACTATAATCAAGGCACGTTTATCGGAGCGGCGGTTGGTCTGTATCAGATTACGGGAGACAAGGTTTATTTGGATGATGCGCTTGAGGCGGCTACATTCACGAAAGAGCAGATGGTGGATACGAACCGGCTGCTGCGATATGAAGGTCCTAACGGAGATTTGAAGGGCGGCAAAACCATCCTCGTTCGTAATCTCGGCTATCTTCAGAAAGCGGTAAATGCCCGCGGAGAGAGCAAATACAAGTCCTTTGCCAAGGACTATAACGCATGGCTTGCTTTTAATACAGATATGGCGTGGAAGCATCGCAATGCCGCTAATCTGGTCGACAGCAACTGGGCGGGCCAGCAGCTGTCCGGAACCTTCGAATCATGGAGCTCGGCTGCAGCGGTGCAAGCGTTGACTGTGCTTAAGCCGCAGACTGCAGCGCTGGAATATGCCGTCAAGAATCCGTATAACAAGCTTGAGGCGGAGAGCTTCAATATTGTAAACGGACCAGGCATGGAGGGAAGTATTGAAGGCTCGCTTCAACTCGGCGGAATTCAGGACGGCAACTATGCCGCTTATAAAAATGTGGATTTTGGCTCGGGAGAAGGTGCAAGCGGTTTCATTGCGCGGGCATCAAGCGGAACCGGAGGCGGTCAGATCGAGATTCGGCTGGATGCCTTAGACGGACCTAAGGTCGGCACTCTGAACGTTGAAGGCACCGGGGGCTGGAACAACTTTATTGACGCTGTTACGCTGCTCAAAGATGATCAAGGACAGACGAGCCATGTGACAGGGGTACATGATGTGTATCTTGTATTTAAGAAAACAAATGACTCGTATCTGTTCAATCTGAACTGGTTCAAATTCACGAAGACCGATCCGACGCGGACCGATGCTTATGCCAAATTGCAGGCGGAGAATTTTGCAAGCAGTGATGGATTAAGCGTTGATTCAACCGGACAATATGCAGACGGTATTCATAATAATGCGTATGCTTCTTACAACGATATTGATTTTGGCTCCGGCGCCGCCGGCGTTACGGTACATGTGACAAGCGGCAGTCAGGGCGGTTCAATTGAGGTGAAGCTGGACAGTCTTGACGGTCCGACGGCAGGGAGGATTGAGATTCCCGCATTCGGCAGCTGGAGCGACTGGGTGGATGTGACATCCATTATTGACGATTCGCTGGCTGTTGGCGTACATGAGGTGTATCTGATTTTCCACGGGGCAGACGGCAGCGACTATCCTTGTAATCTGGACTGGTTCACCTTCTCGACGATAAAAGGTGTAGGAAGGGATGCCTATAGTAAGCTGGAGGCTGAGAATTTCACGAACAGCGTTAACGTTGGTACGGAAAACGGCGGCAACCAGACTTATCTGGCTGGCGTATACGGTCCAAACAACCCTTATGCCATGTACAACTATGTCGATTTCGGCGATGTTGGTCCTGCGGAGTTCCATGTTCAGGCTGCAAGCGACACCAGCGGCGGAACGATTGAAGCACGTATTGACGGCATTAACGGACCTGTCATTGCGACGGCTGAGGTTAGCGGAACGGGAGGCTGGCAGACGTTCCAGGTATTCAACGGTTCGATTGCAGCCCCTGTAACAGGCAAGCATCTCGTCTACCTTCTGTTCAAAGGGAATGACTGGCTGTACAACCTCGATAAATTTACATTTGGAGATCCATCCGTCTTTACGGCACCTGCTTTGCCGCCTGACCCTGTAGATGACCAGGTTCCGCCGGGAGAGGTAGAGAACATTCGTTATACGCGCGACAATGGCGAGCTGAAGGTGCGTTGGGATGGGCCGTATGCGGTGGATGGGGATGTTGTACATCTGAAGCTGCTTCGCAATGGTCAACAGGTTGGTCAAATCCATGAAGTGAAACGGGGCGTTCAGACGGCTGTATTGACCGGAATTGATGCGGACCGCAGCTATACTCTTGTTATCAGCGCCGCAGATAAGTCCGGCAATGAATCGGCGGGTGTTAAAGTCACGATTCCGGCAGCTCCAGTCTATTCCTTGACCGCTAACGGATCAAAATTGGCGGAAGGAGCGGTGCTGGAGGATGATACGTATTTGCGCTTCCAGGCCGGGGATGGCAAGACTGCGATCCGATCGGCAAGTCTTACCTTTGACGGTAAGGTGTATACAGCTGTTCCTTCCCATTCACAGAGACTCAGTATTGAGCTGGCTGGCCATCTGGGAGCGAAGTCGGTTGTTATAGCAATTGAAGACGCTGCGGGCAATAAGCTGCAGAAGACCATTCCTATTCAGATAAAGACGAGTATCCGGAGTATGGGCAGTCTGATTGACCGTTACAAGGCTTCGGGTGACGTTAGCAAACCGCTGGCAGTGCAGCTTTCGGCCAGTCTAAAGCAGGCGCAGCATCACTTGGATAAAGGGAAGCGGGATCAAGCTAATAAACAGATGCAGGACTTCATCAAGCAGTTAAATAAGGCGAATAAGAAGAGCGTTACGGATCAGGCCAAAGCGGTATTCAATACGGATGCGGAGGCACTTATTGCAAGCTGGAAGAAGTAATAATAAGAGGGAAGGAGAGGATTCCTCTCCTTCCCTCAGGCTGTTGAGAAAGCCCTCATTTTGACGGTTTTGTCTTGTTTAGAGGATCGAAGCTCTATTACAGCTTCCAGATGCGGTACAAAATAACCGCTGCTTCCGCACGGGTCAGCTGATCATTAGGCGCAAGCTTGCTGCTATTGCCGTTAACCACGCCCGCTTGGACGAGCGCTGCAACGTTGTCTTTGGCATATGTCGCAACATTTGCGGCATCCGAGAATGCGCTTAGGGAACCGCCGACTGGCAATGGCTTGCCGATTGCTGCAAGAGCGCGTGTGGTCAACACCATCATATCTTGACGGGAGATGCTGCTGCCTGGTTTGAAGAGATTGTCTTCGAAGCCGGTTGCGATACCAAGCTCCTTCGCAACGGCCAGCTCATTATAATAATAAGCGTCAGACGGCACATCGCTAAACATAGCAGCATCTGTACCTGTGCCATGAAGCTCAAGCGCTCTTACAAGAAGGGCGATAAAGTCTGCTCTCTTGATCGATGCGGCAGGGGAGAAGATATTCTCGCCTGTGCCTTTAATGACACCGCGGGAAGCCATGGCATCAATCGCTTCTTTGGCCCAAGGGACTTTGGCTAGATCGCCAAACGTCTTAAAGACGGATGCAACTGCATAGGTGCTGAAATGCGTGGTTTGGAAGATGACCGCACCGGTTGCTGCATCATAACGGCTGTTTGGAACCGGAGTTGCTTGGCCGCTGCCGTCGATATACCAGATCAGGATATGCTCCGGATGCTGGAGTTCTTCCGCTGTTGGCATGTACGGAATAGCAACCGTTACAGGCGCATCAGGGTTATTCCATGCGACAGCGCTTCCGCCTGCGCTGAGGCTCAGATCGATAACCGGACGGTTGCCGATCTGCTCGCGGGCAGCTGCATCCAGATTATCAATAGAAGCTTTAGCTACACGGATAGACACTTGATCGGCATTAATCGTTGTCCCCGCCAGCATATTGCTTGGAATTTGAATAAAGGCGTTGGCAATCTTGGCGGTCAGTTCATAGCTGTCCTGGCCCTTCAGGCTTTGAGCCGGGAGCTGGACGGCATACGAAGCTGCATTTCCTTGCAGCGGTACGTCAATGACAACCTGCTTCTTGCCGCCTGCTGCCGGAGCCGCTTGCTCGAGGGCCTTTTTCAGGTCATCGCTTGTAACGATGCCAACGGCATTGCCGCTTGTTACTTTCACTTCGGGCTTCAGTGTTGTTGAGCCGTCAGAGTTCTTCACAACATTGCTGGTTTGCGGTAAGGCACCGCCGCCGCTGTTGCCCGAACCGGTGCTTTTGCCTGTCAGGGTAAGCTCGCCAAAGACGGAAGGGTCCTGATAGCCATTGCCTGTTGCGTCATTCCATGCAGCAACGCTGGTACGCGCACCATCCGTTGCATCATTGATCTGTACGTCAAAGCCCAATTTCTTCTGGTTGGCCGGTGTCACCGCTGTAAGCGGGATCTTCATTTCTACGGTATAGCTTGTGGGCTCTTCTACATTCGGCACATAAGTTGCGGATTCAAAGCCCTCTGTGATGCTTGGCGGATTAAAGGAAGTTTCGTTGTCGAAGTTAACCCGATATTGCCCGTCATCGCTTTGATAGAAGGTTTTTTTGGCATTATTCTGATCGAGGAACACTTCAACAGAATCCTGCTGGTATGCCTCAGAGTTTGCTTTATTCAATTGCGAATCGCTGACCTGAATGAGCACGTACAGGTTCTGATCATCCCAGAGGGCTTTGGCTACTCCCGTTGCCCCTTGCCAAGCCATTTGATAGCGATTGACCGGAATGGCCTGTGCTTGACTCCAGATTGAATCCGCGATGCCGTCGATGACAGGCGTTCCGAATTGGGCAGTTGCCTGGTTGGCATCTTCTGTGTTCGGCGCATTTTCCTCAATAAATGTATCCGGGTCGATTACGCCATTGTAGGCCGGTTTTGCCTGCAGGCGCTTATCGAACAAGAGCGGATTATTCTCGGCTCTCCAGCTTGTATTGTCATCCATGCCCCAGAAGGTTACTCGCTCGATATCATCGGCATGAGCTTTGAAAATCGTAAACAGCTGCGCGTACAGATAGCCTTGGGCGATTGCCAGATTCTCCGGAAGCTGATAGTTGGTGCCTGCTGTAACATCCAGCTCACTAATGCTCACCGTTACGCCCAGGGAAATGAATTTTTCCAGGGAGAGCTTTACATTTTCCGGATTGGTATTGATATTGTAATGTCCTTGCATGCCAACGCCATCGATAAGAAGCTTGCCGTCGTGTGTCGCTGCATACCGATCGTTAATGTCTTTCACCATACTGTAAATCGCGGTTGCTTTGTTCTGATTGTCTTCATTGTAATCATTGTAATACAGCTTGATGTCATTCCACTCCGGATGGGCATCAAGCACTCCTCTTGCCGCGAGGAAGGCCTGCTCTACATAATCCGATCCGATGGCTTTATACCATGGGCTTTGACGCAGAGCCGCTTCCCAATTCGTTGGATTGGACGGATTATCATTCATTGCTTCATTAACAACATCCCAGGAAATAACGTTATCCGCAAAATGCTCCATAACCGTCTCGATATGCGTTCGCATATTTCCGAGCGCTTCTTCACGGGTTAATGGGAGAACATTCTTCGCTTCATCCTCTTTCGTATTCATCCATGCAGGCGATTGCTGATGCCATACCAGAACATGGCCATGCACTTGCAGGCCCTTGTCATGGGCTTTGTTAATCATGGCATCGGCTGCATTAAAGGTGAAGACATTCTTTTCTTTCTGAAGGGCATCCGGTTTCATGGCATTACCTGCAGTAACGACATCATGATGCATGGTCAGAAGGTCCAGACGGACGCCTTCCAAATCTTCTTCAGAGATCGCATTGCCGATCAGGAAATCATCTTTGTAAACAGCCTTGATCGGGGTAAGATCTTTTTGAATTTCAATGATGCTGGAATCGGTGCGTTCAAAGCTGATATCGTCGATATAGTAGGAGGCCGTAGCGTTGGAGCTTTGTACGTAGATTGTTAAATATTCGCCGCCAAGACTGTTATAGCGATAGGTTCCTTGCAGCTGCACCCATCCGTCGCTGGCACTGATCAGCTGGCTTGCAAGGCCGGGATAGTTGGCGCCGCTGCCGTTGCCGATCTGGGAGGACAGTTGGAGCTGGGTGCTTGTAGCAGGCGAGATCAGCTTGACCCAAGCGGTTACTTTATATTCGTAACCTTGATCCACATATTTCTCTACACGCAGGGATGCGCCATGCCAATCGATGGTTCTGCCATCTACCTTCAGCGCGTAGGAACCGTCTGCTGTATGGTTGGCCTCATCAGTGACCGTAAGCGTCTCTGTGCTTCCCCGGCGATCAAACCCGCCTTTGGTTTGGTCTTCGAAGGTGATGGTGTTGAACGGCAGAGCAGGGGGCCTGATCCCGCTAATCGTAATATCGCCGATGTAGAAGGGAACGGCAGCGCCTTCCGTGCTGGATTGTACGCGCAGCTTGGTGCTTACGCTTGTATCGACTGTAAACTGCTTCGTAAGGGTGAAAGCCGATCCGGCGGCAATTGCAGTGCCAGCCAGAAAGCCATAGTGCTCATCGTCTATAGCCTGGAGATAGGCCTGCGATCCTTCGGGAACAGTCTCTTCTGCATCGACGTAGCCATTGACCGTTACGGTGTAGGTTTTTCCATTCTCAAGCCCGATATCGTCAAAGCTAAAATCAGCGCCGTCCCAGTTATCTTTGCGGTTGCTGATGTACAATGCTTTGCCGTCATCGTTGCCGTCAAACTCTTTGTCTGCCACCAACGTGAAGTTGGCGCCGCCGGCTTCAGCGGCTTTTCCTTGGCTGCTGGCAAAGTCCTCGTGATAGATCGTCGTTATCGAGGTATTTGGCTGTTCTGTTGAAGTTATGAGAATATCACCGATATAGAAAGGAACGGCAGCGCCTTTCGTACTGGATTGAATGCGCAGCTTGGTGCTTTTGCTTGTATCAAGCGTAAACTCCTTTGTGAGGGTGAACGCTGATCCGGCCGTGAAGGCCGCTCCGGCTAAGAAACCAAAGTATGAGCTGCCATCCACATCCTGAAGATAGGCTTGGGCATTATCGGCAGGAACGGCAACATCCTCATCCACATATCCTTTTACGGTTACAGTATAGGTTTTGCCGTTTTCAAGGCCGATGTTCGCGTATATGAAATCGGCACCGTCGTAGTTGTTTTTCCTGTTATTAATATATAAAGCACTTCCATCTTCATTGCCGTCAAACTCTTTGCCTGTGACTGGTGTCAGCGTGGCATCACCTGATTGCTCGGCGTCACCTATACCGTTTGTGAAGTCTTCATGATAAACAACTGTCGGTTCCGCATCTGCAGCTTCCGCAACAGGTGCAAGTCTGCCAACCGGAATCAGCAGAGCCGCTGCAAGCAGGATCGAGACAAGTTTTTTTAAGGATCTACTCATGTATGGCATTCCCCTTCGAAAGAATTTTTTCGTGAAGCGCTTACAATATAATTGGAGTGTCCTCCTTTCATAGGGAAAATTATAGCGGTTATTCCCATTTCTTTTACTACACGAACTAAATGACTTATTGTACTTTTTTAACATTTAGCTGAAAAACGCAAAGAATATGGCCGCAAACGGCGCCGCTGGCAGATCCCGATCAGAACGGCAGACAATCGGAAAATATTGCGGAACATGATATGCTAGAGGAAGGAAATTCAGGAAATGAGGGAATAGTATGCAGACGTTTGTTGTGCTTGGTTGTATTCTGATGGCAGCAGCGGTGGCAATTGGCGCGTTTGGCGCACATGCGCTGAAGAGCAAGGTCGAACCGGACAAGCTTAAAGTGTACGAGACAGGCGTGCAGTATCACATTATCCACGCGCTGGGATTAATCGGCGTTGGTCTATTGGCGGACCGTTATCCGGATGCCGGCATCATTGTAACGGGAGGCTGGTTCCTGGCAGCGGGAATCGTATTGTTCTCTGGCAGCTTGTATGTCTTAAGTTTGAAAAGAGTACGTCTGCTTGGTCCGGTGACGCCGCTTGGCGGCTTGTCCTTTATGGTCGGCTGGATACTTATTGCAATTGGTGTGCTGTAGAATGGAAACCGGCCTGGGGAGGCCGGTTTTTTTAAAATTCTAAGAATTTATAACTATTTTCTTATAAACATGACTTAGAATTCTCTGGATTGAAACGCGCTTCGCCAAGGACGGCGAGAGTCGTTTCGGAGCTGTTGTCGATCCCAGTGGGCTGATACCGTTGGATGGAATCCATGATAAGGATAGTTACTGGGGGTTAGCGCATCATTCTACTGGAATAAATCCAACGTAGAAGGGTGGTAACTAACGGGTTACTTGGCTATTCGCCCCGTCCCCCTGCTGACTCTTATTCGATCTGACTGACCGCCCGCTACTGCTACTGCTTAGATGCTGCTCCCCCTAACTTACGTTGCACGAAATGCAGCATATTGGTCCAGTATGGTGGGTGAAGGCGGGATATGCTGCACAGAATGCAGTATACTTCGCCGAAACGAGCGAAAATCGGCTCATTCGTCTGAATATCCTGCAGTCCATGCAGGATATTTCTCATTAGTGAGCCTAAATGCTTCAATATGCTGCAATACGTGCAATGTAGAGGGGGAAGGACCGTTAGCCAGCTAGTAGTCAATCCCATACATGAGCTCAAACGCTTCAATATGCTGCATGATGTGCAGCATAGGCGGGAGGCGCGAAAGAGGAGATACCGAGGAAAGTAGTTCGTCAATTGGATGCGATGGATGACGGGGCCCCCACTAATTCCGCCACAATTCCAATATGAGGCATGCATGGGCGTTATGACGCCGGAGTAATACAAAAGCGTTCACGGATATAAATACAGAATAGAAGATACAAAAAGCAACGGAACGTAAGGAAACTCCTAACACTCCGTTGCTTTGCATATTCAAAAGTAGCAGTGCGAACTTAAAGGATGCCGAGAGGCGTTTTCTCAAACTCTAAGAATTTATAACTATTTTCTTATAAACATGGCTTAGAATTCTCCGGATTGAAACGAGCTTCGCTAAGGACGGGGATAGTCGTTTCACCCTGTTTGAATAGGGCAGCGAATGTGGTATTAGAACAATAATTAACATATAATGGATATGTTTAGATGCTACATGACTTATGCAGTTCGCGAGATTAACTGGTAATTGTGAGAATCTATGCTTGAATAAACCGGCCACCAAGACATAGGAAGCGTCTTGGGCCAGTATAGGGAAATAAGCCTTGCAAATCGGCGTACCTCTGTGTCACAATCGATGTAGATTCGTTCAATACCCTTGTGGTTCCTTGATCGAACCTGGCAACGAGTGTGGAAGAGACCCTGAACCATTTCGCCGTGGGTGGAGCTCTCATCACTCGTTTTTTCTTTGTTTACTTGCCATAATGCGTAGGACAACAACGTTTCCGTCGCAAATAATAGCTCCATATGTGCATGCTGGTGTGCTTCTGACGTGGAGTGGCACTTCTCGAAGCCAAGCTCCTGCTTGGCGGTCCTAAAAAACACCTCAATCCGCCAGCGTTTACCATAGACAGCAAGCGCTTCTTTCGGAGCATCATGGCGGTTACTTATGATCAGATACGCGCCCTTGTAGGTCGCCGGATCATCATTCTTGTCGATCTCACTAACCGCTTCTTCCTCCTCCTTCAACCGAATCGCTGCAACCGCGGCAATAGGAACGTAGCGATGTTTGGTAACGGTTTGCCCTTTGCGACCAAGAGTTTCATAGGGCATTTTCATATAGATGTCGGACAGCGCAACAGCGGAAAGAGCGCTGCCGACAAGGAGTCGCTTGTAAGCTTCTTTAATAAGCTGGCGAGGCGAAACGGGAACAAATCGTTCGCGACCATGTTCAATGACTCGACGATACAAAGCGGTGTTCCGCTTCGCTTTGGTCACCCAATCGAAGGCATGTGTTTCTAAGAACACGAAAAAATCCTTGTATAGGTACCAGCGATCCATCGCAACCCACAACCGGCAGTTGACCGATTCCCGGAGCATAAGGAGCATTTGACGGGCAAGATCAAATTTCGTGAGACCTGTTTCTGCGTCGGAGGATTTATGCCATATGCTGTAGAAAAGCGGGTATTCCAAGCCATTCTTCAACACAGCTTGCAGCACGACCAGATTCATACACCAGCTGCATGTTTTCGTCGAGGAGTCTTTCAACCAACATAAAAAAGGGAGTTTTTTGGCGTACGGATGCGCGCTATGTGTATCGTCCAAGTTGATCACGTCGCCTTCTTGAAGAGCCGTGTTTGCCTCTTGCTGCAGACGTTCAACACGTTTTTTGCCGAACGTTCTCCAAGCGAAAGGCGTTGTGAGGAAGCGACTAAGGGTATACTGCGCTAGCTTGTACGGTTTGAACATCAACTCCAGCATAGCGTCTTTGCTGGCAAGTCCCGCCATTTGATTCACGGCTGTGCAGCCAGAGACAAGTCCAATGACGTACATAAAACATAACATCCAAGAAGGTGCGCCGCTTCGCTTGAAAATACCTGATTGCGTCAGAAGTAATGAAAAGTCGAATTGATCCCAGAGAGTCCGCAGGATAGGTGCTCCTGCGCATTGGCCGTGCGAAAGCTTGCGGAACTTAGGCTGCTCAAGGGTTTGTTTCAATGAAATCACCTGTAATCGCTAAAGATATACCCGTTTTTGCGGGATTTTGGAAAAGTCAAGGGGGGTTCAGGAATTTTAAGCACATTTACATGACACTTATGAAACTTCCATCAATTGGGGCGAACTGCATAAGTCATGATGCTATTGTGCAGAGAGAGTGAGAGACTACGCCGATTGAGGCAGTCCTCTTGTATAAATCGCAGCAGCGGACAGAGGAAGACGTGTACCGGTATGTAATATGGCTTCAGCAGACATGGCTGCAAGAAGGGGATGAACATAATGGAGAGTCTGACATGGTTCGTTGCCGGAATTGGGTTTCTGATTAGTCTGGTTCACTTCTATTGGGTATTTGGCGGTAAAAAAGGATTCTGGATCGCCGTGCCAAGCACGGATGGCGACCCGCTGTTCCGGCCAACCAGGGCTGCTACGGCTGTCATTGCGGTTTTGTTAGCCGCTGTTGGGTTATTTGTCTTGCAGCTAGGCGGGTATGAGATGATTCATCTCCCGAAGGAGCTGTTGCTGCTTGGAGGATGGGCACTGGCAATGATCTTTCTTTTACGGGCCATCGGAGATTTCCGCTGGTTAGGGTTCTTCAAGAGCAAGAAGGGATCACCGTTTGCGAAGTGGGACACTGTTCTGTATTCACCGCTTTGCTTGCTGCTTGGTATTTGTCTTATTATTGTCCTTTCGGTTTAATTCAGGACATACGCCGGAGAAACATTTTGCATAAGTAAATATGAGATGATATTTCCTCGGCAGCCTCCAGTCTAAATTTGGGTAAGCTTATTAAGCTTGGTCGCCGTACGTTGGATTTCCTCCAGTGAAATCAGGTGAGAATGGCTACTCGCGAGGGCTACGTTGGAGTTACTCCAGTGAAAATTCCAGAATGGAGGCTCTTTATCTCAAATGCGCCGATTATACTGTAGCCGATCCATTGTAGATCGGGTTTCCGGTCAACAGGCTCTATTATCCTGTACAGAATCCAGTGTAGGCTACTTTGTTGGATACAAAAAGAGGGACTATCTCACTCCAATAGAAAAGCTGTCCCAATGTCATTAATGACCTTTGAGACAGCTCCTTATAGGTCGTTCCATCCTGTGCGCCTGGATTGAGAAAAGGTAGGAGGGGGCTATTCCGCTAAAGCCTCTTTCGTAATCTGCTCGATATCAATCGGGGATTTGATGCCCTCGCTTACGAGGTCAGGGAGGATATGCGTCAGGAAATAATCGACGCAATGAAGCGGGATCTGCTTGATTTTAATTAGCGCAGACCGGTACATGACAATAAATTCCTTTTCCATATTGCCGCGCTGCAGCTCGGAGAATGCTTCGTAGATTTGATCCATTTTGTCCGCTACCTCAAGAATTTGGCCTTCCACGGACTGGTCTTTGCCCTCGCGCAGCTGCCCGCGGAAGATAGACTGGAACGCCTCCGGAATATGCTCGTCGATAAAATGGGCAACCATCCCTTCCTCCACCTGCAGCAGCATGGAGCGAAGCTCCAGGGAATGGTGCTTGACGGGTGTCTTGATATCCCCGATGAAGATTTCACCATAGTCATGGCTGCTCGTAATCTCATAAAGCTTCTTCCAATCGACCGTAACTCCGTTCATTTCTTCAATATCTGCGAGCGTCTTCGCATATTGAACGACCTTCCAGGAATGCTCTGCGACGCTATGCTCTTGAAACTTGAATTTGCCGGGGCAGCGTATAATTCTCTCCAGGTCGGTTAACGACTGAAAATACGTATGAATTCCCATTGGTCTAAATTCCTTTCTTGGAACAAGATAGTTATATTCTGCTGCACAGCTCCAGTATATATCCGAATTGTTATTGGATCGTTAACGCGGACTGGAAGTTTCCGGCTTTGGTTGAATAGAAGGAAATACAATTATTACCGGATCATAATGCGATAAATCAGGAAAAATAGTTGAATGTTTATTATATTTTCGTGATATAGAATTTGTTATGATAATACATAGTGCATATAGAATTAGAAACTGGTTAGGAGACAACATAATGAATACACATGGCATTCCATTAGAAGGCTTTGCAGCGTTCAGCAGGAAGGCAGCGGCCGAAGGCGCAGTTCTGCTCAAAAACGAGGGACAGGTGCTTCCGATTAAGGCGGGAGAAAGCGTTGCAATCTTTGGCCGGACGCAGGTGAACTACTATCGCAGCGGCACAGGATCCGGCGGCAGCGTAAATGTGACACATACATCTAATCTGCTCGGCGGTATGCGCAGTAAGAAAAAGATTAAGGTAAATGAAGAGCTCGCTGCGGTCTATGAACAATGGATGGAGCAAAACCCGTTTGATAACGGAGGAGGCGGCTGGGCAGCAGAACCTTGGCATCAGAAGGAAATGCCGCTGTCGGCAGAGCTGGTAGCACAAGCGAGAAGCCAATCGGACAAGGCGATTGTAGTCATTGGGCGTACGGCTGGTGAAGATCAAGACAATGCCGTGAAGCCGGGCAGCTATCTGTTAACGGATGAGGAACTCGATATGCTGAAGGTGGTTACTGCGTCTTTTGAGCAAATGGCGGTTGTAATGAATGTATCCAATATTATCGATATGAGCTGGTTAAATCTATCCGAATTGAAATCGATTCCATCGGTTATTTATGCATGGCAGGGCGGTATGGAGGGCGGCAATGCGATTGCCGATGTGCTCGCTGGAGAGGTGACTCCAAGCGGCAAATTAACGGATACCATTGCCTACTCAATTGAGGATTATCCATCGACGCGCAACTATGGCAATGAGCTGAACAATCTGTATGAGGAAGATATTTATGTCGGCTACCGTTACTTTGAGACATTCGCGCCGGAGAAGGTTCAATTCGAATTTGGCTATGGCTTGTCTTATACCACTTTCACGAGTGTGCCGGAGCAGGCGAAGCTGGTTGAGAAAGACGGGAAGGAATATATCGAGCTTGCCGTAACGGTTACCAATACAGGTGCGGTCTACGCAGGCAAAGAAACGGTGCAGGTCTACTATGAAGCGCCGCAAGGACAACTGGGCAAGCCGGCGAAGGCATTGGCGGCATTCGCCAAGACGAAAGAGCTTCAGCCGGGCGAGTCGCAGCAGCTGATGTTACACTTCCCGGTACAAGCGATGGCTTCTTATGATGATGCGGGTGTGACGGGCCACTCTTCCGCTTATGTGCTGGAAGCGGGAACGTATCGTATTTTTGCCGGAAACAGTGTGAAGAAGCTTGCTGCCGTGGCGGTAGACGGGAAGGACGGCTATATCGCAGAAGCTCTTCAAGTGGTAGAGCAGCTGACGGAAGCGATGGCGCCAACCGTCCCATTCAGCCGTATGAAGCCGGGCGTACGGAAGGCAGACGGCACTTATGAGCTGAGCTCCGCCGAAGTGCCGGTACGCCAGATTTCGCTTGCCGAGCGGATCGAGAAGAATCTTCCGGTGACGCTGGAACAGACTGGCGATCAAGGCTACAAGCTGCAGCATGTGGCGGACGGTAAAGTAAGCATGGAGGCTTTCGTCGCGCAGCTGAGCGATGATGATCTGGCGGCTATTGTTCGGGGCGAAGGCATGTCCAGCCCGAAGGTTACTCCGGGTACGGCGTCAGCCTTTGGCGGTGTAAGCGAAAAGCTGCTTGACTACGGCATTCCGGTGGCCTGCACAGCGGACGGTCCGTCCGGCATTCGAATGGACAGCGGGCATAAAGCAACACAAGTGGCGATCGGTACGTTGCTTGCAGCGACCTGGAACATTGAGTTAATTGAAGAACTGTACGTAATGGAAGGGCAAGAGCTGCTTAGCAACGATATCGACGCGCTCCTTGGGCCGGGTCTTAATATTCGCCGCAGTCCGCTGAATGGACGAAACTTCGAATATTTTTCCGAGGACCCGCTTATCTCCGGTCTGTTCGCCGCAGCTTGTACGCGCGGGATTATGAAGGGCGGTTCGAATGCGACATTGAAGCATTTTGCCTGCAACAACCAGGAGCAATACCGTCACCGTGTGAATGCGGTAGTATCGGAGCGCGCTCTTCGTGAAATTTATTTGAAAGGCTTCGAGATCGCGGTGAAGGAAGGCGGAGCGAATTCGATCATGACCTCCTATAATCCGATAAACGGGCATTGGGCAGCATCGAACTATGATCTGAATACCACAATCCTTCGCGGCGAATGGGGCTTTACAGGTATCGTGATGACAGACTGGTGGGCCGTCATGAATGATGTCGTGAATGGCGGTCAGGCTGACCGCAAGTTCACGAACTGGATGGTCCGCTCCCAGAACGATTTGTATATGGTTGTTTCGAACTATGGCTCAGAGTCCAATGTGTGGGGAGACAATACGTTAGAATCGCTGGAGAACGGGACCTTAACCCGCGGTGAGCTGCAGCGCAGCGCGATGAACATTTGCCGCTTTATTATGAACGCTCCGGTGTTCTCGAGAGAGCTGGTAACGGAGGAGAAGGCGGAGCGGTTTGCGCCAAATATGGAGCTGTCCTCTGTGCAAGCACAGTCGCTGGCTGATAACAAGCAGGTGCTGTTCACGGCGGATGGGTCGGCTGTTATGAAAGTAGAGCAGAGCGGCGTTTACCGGATTACGGTGCATCTCATGTCGACTGAATTCGCGTGGGCGCAAAGCGCATGTAATGTGCTGGTGAATGGCGAGCTGATGACGACGGTTCAAACGAATGGTACCGAAAGCGCCTGGATCCGCCAGAAGCTGGTGAAAGTAGAGCTGCCGGCAGGTTTGTATGAGCTGCAGCTGGATTTCGTGAAGCCGGGTATGCAGATTGACCGGATTGAATTCGTGCAGGAGTAAGGATAAGGGCAAGAGGGATGGCTTCGAGCGTCCCTTCTCTTTAATTTTAGTACGGATTTGATATTCATCCCTTGTCCGTGTATGGTAGAAGCAGCGAAAGGCAACTGAAATCATACATAGAGGGAATGGTGTAAAGCTTTGGAATTATTAATACAAGAATTGCAGCAAATGAATATTCAGTTTGCGATAAAAGGTGAGGCCAAGACCAGACTGGACGAGATACTGCCGCTTCTGACGAAAGAGAAGCTGAATCTGCTTGCAGGCAATTACGAGATTAAGGGACGCTCCAAGCTGAAAAAGCAGGAGCTGGCAGACGCAGTCTATGCATCAATCGTTGATGCACAGGAGCTAAACATGGCCTTGCTGATGACTACTTCCAATGAATGGGAGCTGGTGCAGAAGCTGTTGTCCGTTCCTTCCTTGCAGGATGATACGATGCTTCCCGGAGCGATTCTCTTTCTGATGGATGCAGGTTTGCTCTACTCCTTCTATGATCAGGACAAGCTGTATTATGTACTGCCGGAGGAAGTGAAGGAGACCTATGCGAAGGTAGTCGGGCCAACTTTTCTGCAGGAGCGCGAGCGTTGCCAGCAGGTAGGCAGCTACATTCTTGCTGCGATGAATTTATACGGGGTATGCTCCTATGATCAGCTTATCGCGATTTATAATGCACAGAATGAAGAGCAGCTGGATGAGGCGGCGTTTGCCCGTATTTGTGATTTGCTCACAAGGCGGGAGCAAAGCTGGCATGCAGAAGACGGCAGATTGATTGCTGATTATTATGATGAAGACAATCAGGAGGAGTTAACGGAACTGCTCGCTAGTGTCGCCGATAGGCCGTACTACATTCCGGACAAGAAAGAGTTCCTGCGATACGCGGAATATGGTTATTACGAGGAAACGCCTCAGTTGACGGAGCTTGAGCAGTATATCCTGCAACATCTGTGCGGGGATGAGGGGATCGTCGAGGATCTTGTTTCGGAGATTCAGTTCAACTGCTCAATGGCTGAACCGCTCGAAGATATTATGATGGGCTTCGAGGACCGGGAAATAGAGATTCCGACAAGAAAGCAGCTGGAGATGATCATTCATTTGGTCATCAACGTGTATAATAACACCCGGATGTGGTCGAATGGCGGCTTCAAGCCTGTCGAGCTGGAATCCTCCGGCTCCGGCGCGGGAACAGCTCCTCTTCAAAATATTGTGCCTTTCAAGCAGCCGCAGGCCGTATCAACCAAGATCGGCAGGAATGAGCCATGTCCTTGCGGAAGCGGGAAGAAATATAAGAAATGCTGCGGTTAATTAATCAGCTAGCTGTAACAGCCACATTCGTATCGGATGTGGTTGTGTTTGTTTTTCGCCTAATGGAGGAAAATGGAGTCGTTATGTCGAAAACTAAGGAAAATTAGGGAAAATGGAAGGATTGCATTTGGAAAAACTAGTCGAAGGGGTAAAGACATCATGGTTGTATTTCGGAGCCGGTTAATTTTGAAATTAGCTGTCATGATATTAGCTATCTTAATCTTCTTGTCGTCTGCCTTAATCTACATCCAGGTTCAGAACACCAAGAAGGCAAGCGAGGAAGCGATAGGTAATTTCAATATTCACATGGCGGAGGCTTATGCCGGACAGTTTGATGTAAGCGCTTATACGGATTTCTTGAAGGATCAACAGGAAACGGAGCTGTACTGGGCAATACGGGAGCAGATGAACCAATATCGCGAACGTATTGGGGCGTTGTATGTCTACAGTGTGCAGATCAATGAACAGGGAGACCCGATTCTTCTCATTGACGGACAGCCGAAGGATTCGGATTCCGCTTCCCCAATCGGTGAAGTAACCGATATTCCGAAAGACGCGATCGAGCTGCTGTCCAAGGGGCAAACTGCTAAATCCGGCATTATTCATAATGAAGAGTATGGAGATTATATTTCCGCCTACGCACCTTTGCTTGACGCAGGCGGTACGATGATCGGGGTGCTGGGCATCGATACAGACGTATCGGTATCGCAGACCATCTATAAGGAAGTTATTCAGGACAGCATGCCGCTCTTCATCATTATGGGCGCACTTACGCTCCTGGTCTTTCTATTCATCGTGTTCTTCCTCTCCCGTACATTAAAGCCGTTAGGCGTTATTGTAAAAGGGGCTGAAGCGATGGCAAACGGAGATCTGGCAGAAGCCCGCCGGCAGCTTAACACAACACAAGTGAAGTCGAAGGATGAGATTGGGCAGGCCTATTCGGCGATGACACAAATGATTGCCCGGCTGGGCGTTACGCTTGAGGATGTCGTCCGCGACATGGCTCTCACAACGCAAAGCATCGTTCACTCCACGCAGCAGTTTGGTACGGAGGCGGCTCAGATGGTTACGCTAAATGAGCAGCTAGAGCTGTCCGTATCCACCATGGCCGATGGTGCGCGTCATCAGCGGATCGGCGCTGAGGAAAGTGCCAGCTCGATGGAGGATATTACGCAGGCGATTCAGCGTGTATCCGAGGCTTCTATGCAGGTATCAAGCGTATCTCATGATGCTTTGGAATCCGCTGAACACGGAAGGAATTCCATTCACGGTTTGAGGGAGCAGGTAGAGCTGATGGCCTCGGTAGCCAAGGAGACTGCCGATTCTGTAGAGCTGCTGCAAAGCTATATGGAGCAGATCGGGCCTGTGCTTCAGTCCATTACAAGCATCTCCGATCAGACGAAGCTGCTTGCTCTGAATGCATCCATTGAAGCCGCACGCGCAGGCGAGCATGGAGCAGGCTTCGCTATAGTAGCCGGTGAAGTGCGCAAGCTGGCTGAAGCGTCGTCGATCTCGGCTTCGCAGGTTACTTCTTTACTTGAGCAGATCGGGCAGGAATCGGTTCATATCGGAGAGCGCATGCAGGCGGGCAGTATCGAGATGACGAAGGGCACTGAGTTGTCCAGCCGGGTGGAGGCATTATTCGACCGAACGATGGAGCAGTTCATTCTCGTGAATAGCCAGATTCAGGAGATCTCGGCGGCTGCCGAGGAAGTACTGGCCGGCTCCGAGGAGGTGGCCGCTTCAGTCGAGCAGATTGCCCAAATCTCGCGGACAACGGCGGACAGCTCATCTTCTCTTGAGCAGATGTCGAAGCATCAGCTGGATGCGGCCAAACGGATTGCGGATACAACGGAGCAGTTGAAGAGCAGAAGCGCCGGATTGGAAGCAGCGGTAGGCAAGTTTAAGCTGTAGCTTGATTTAGATAGGCGCAACAGAAGCCCGGCCATTATGGCCGGGCTTCTTCATAATAAACCTGCAGCGTGTTTAAGGAATGAACAATCCGATCAATGACAGCCTGGGTTTGAAAATATTTACGATGGGACAAGGGCGTCCAGCTCAGCAGCCCCGGACATTTCACTTCGATATCTTCCGTTACGACCTTCTCATATAAATCATTTAACGGCTTAATCGGATAGGCAATAACATCATCCGTGTCATAGAAGTTTACCCATTCCCCAATGCCAAGCCCTTGGAGCGGAGGGGCGGGAACAGCAATCGGCACGCCAAAGTTCTCGAACCGCAAAGCCCATACGGCGAGTGGACTGCCCAGTGTATAAAGATGGGTCAAGGTCTCGCCCTGCGCAAGTCCCGAGTTGTTCTCCCCGATGACCTCGGCAGCTTTGGAGGTAAGCTTGCCGTTTTGCAAATCGTAAAAGAAGTTGCTGGCAATGATCGAACCCAAGCTATGGGCAATAATGCATAGCGGCGCATCTTGTCCGGCCTGCTCAGACAGACGCTGCAGACAAACGGCGAAACGCCGGTGAATCTCGTCATAGATATAATCCTCGGGAGAGGGATCATTGTCCCGGGGGATGGCTTGATAGGCGATCGCCTCGCCCAGTTGGTTAACGAAGAAAGGCCGCAGCCTCAGCAGTTTGGCCCAGCGGAGCTTTTTCCCCTGAATCCGGTTCCACAATTTTGCTTCTAACCGGTTCACAATATCTCCCCAGTAAATACCCTCTACATGCAAGTTGACTTCCGGATTGACGACAGCCATTTGCGCGCTTAGATTTCTGGCCAATTCGGCGTAAAAATCTTCCCTGCTCTGACCGATCCCATGGATGACAGCAACGGCAATATTCATGGGGACAACCCCTTCCTATACGAGAGATCATACTTTAATGTATTCGCATACATCTGTTTTCGTTAAAGCGAAGAGGGTGAATTGGACGAACGCATGAAGGGAAGATACTGCCGCTTTGGCGGCGGTTCCCAAATGCGGAGCGGTTTGTTATACTTTATTGATAATGATTATCAATGATTGAGGTGTTAGACGTGGAGTCGGATTGGACCGTCAGATTGTGGGATATAGAGATTATATCGGGAGTGCCAAAGGTTGAGCCGCAGCTGACGACCTATCCGGTACTTCTTGTTTTGCTTACCGGTGCTGCAACTCTTATCCGGGATACAGCTGTTACTGCGATGAGGCAGGATACGGTATATCTTGCGGGAGCAAATCATACTTTTGGTCTCTTGGACGGCAGCGGGGATTATGCAGCAGTGGTTGTACGTTTTGGCCTATTTCGTGCTGCCCAGGCCTCCGAGCTGCTGCCCGACCCCGCCTGCGAGCCGATTCTGGGCATCGAGGGGGGATCATTTGCTCCTGCAGGCCGGGTCAGCGAGTTATGCCGGATGATGATGGAGCAGCATCATAGCAGCGATCCGCTTCAGCGCTGGCGTGCGCAGCTTACGCTTCAGGAGCTGTTGTATGAATTGCTGCTGGCCTCGCGCAAGCCGGTCAAAGCCGACAGCCGCGATGCGCTGGAGCAGGTGAAGGCTTACATGGAGGAGCATTACAGCGAAGAATTAACTATCGAACGGTTGGCTGTTATGGCCGAGCTAAGCCCCAAATATTTTGGAGATCTGTTCAAAAAGCAGTATGGCATAAGCGCGATGGATCATTTGACACAGATTCGGATGAGTAAAGCCAAGAGGCTTATGATCCGTTCCGATATGCGGCTGAAGGATATTGCTCATGAGGTTGGCTACGAGGATGAATTCTACTTCAGCCGCAAGTTCCGCAAGTCGGTAGGCATCTCTCCTACCGCATTTATTAAGAAACGCAGAAACAAGCTGGCGGTCTATGGATCAGCTTCGATTCTTGGTTATTTGCTGCCGCTTCAGGTGGTGCCGTTCGCAGCGCCGCTTCATTCGAAATGGGCGGGTTATTATCACAGCATGCTGGGAACGGATATTACGGTTCATCTGGATGCTTTTCGGCAAAATCAATATAAAACGGCCAACCAGCAAAGGCTGGCGGAAGCAAAGCCGGATCTTATCTTATGTCCATCCGGTCTGGATGCGGCAGAACGAAAGCTCCTGTCAGGCATTGCAGAGCTGTATGAGATCTCCCGGGATACGGATAATTGGAGATTGGAGCTGCGGGAGCTTGCCGATCGGCTGGATGAGCAGGAGGAAGCGGAGAGATGGCTTGAAGCCTATGAGCATAAGGTTCAGCATGTCCGTCAGAATCTGGACAAGAGAACGGTGCTGACGGTGAGGTTGAACAAGAACCGGTTCTATGCTTATTGCAACAGAGGGATGGCCGACCTATTATTTAACGGTCTTGGGCTGGCCTTTCCATATCCGGGGGCGGAGTTTCCGTTTGATCGCGCCATCTCCCTTGAAGAGATGGATGCGGTGAACGTTGATCTCATCTTGCTCCTCGTCTGTCAGGAGACGGAGACACTTGAGGGCTGGAAGGCTTTGCAGCAATCGCCGTCTTGGCTGTCCATGCGTGCTGTACGTGAAGATAAGATGCGAATTATTCCTTCGGAACCTTGGCGGGAGTATTCCCCAAGTGCAATTGAGCGCATGCTGGAGGGCATCTCCGGACTGCTAACCGTAAAACGTCCATAATTTTTCAGGATATTGTCCATGGTCTGGGGGCGATTCATCGATTACTATCAATAATAATGATAGTCATTCTCAATTGATGGGTCGATGAAAGGGGATTTATTGTTTTATGAAAAAATTAGTATTCACCATGAGCCTGCTGGTCATTCTTGCTATGCTGGCAGCAGCTTGCGGCAGCAACAATGAGGCTTCGAATAACGAAGCCGCAGCTGCGAACGAGACGGCAACCGTTCAGCCTTCTCCGGAAGCATCAACAGAGGCATCGGAGGCGCCAGCTGAAGGAACGAAGACGGTTAAATATTTGGATAAAGAATATGTTCTGCCTGCAGCAACGGATCGAATCGTCATTACGGGCGCGGTAGAAGCCATGGAAGATTCGATTGTTCTGGGTGTAAATCCGGTTGGTGCGATTACGTTCTCCGGCACATTCCCTCCAATGTTCCAATCTATTACGGAAGGAACGGAATCCGTAGGGGAGAAAACAGAGCCTAACTTCGAGAAAATTCTGTCGCTGAAGCCGGATGTCATTATCGCTTCGACGAAATTCAAGCCGGAAGTTGTAGAGCAGCTTGAGAAAATTGCGCCTACGATTCCATATTCCCATATCGCAACGAACTGGGAAGCTAATCTGCAGCTGCTTGGCGAGCTGAGCGGCAAACAGGATCAGGCAGCAAAAGAAATCGCGGATTACAAAGCGGATCTGGATGCAGCAAAAACACAGCTTGGCGACAGCCTTAAAGGCAAGAAGGTTCTGGCGGTACGCGTCCGTGCGGGAGAAGTATTCCTGTATCCGCAGGATGTATTCTTTAACCCGGTGCTGTACGGTGACTTAGGTCTGGAAGTGCCTGCTGAGGTGGCGGCATCGAAAGCGCAGGAAGCCGTCTCGGTTGAGAAGCTGGCTGAGATGAATCCGGACTACCTGTTTATTCAATTCACAGAAGAAGAGAACAAGGATACTCCTAAAGTGCTGGAGGATCTTCAGAACAATCCGATTCTTAAGAACCTGAATGCCTTCAAGAACGACAAAGCTTTCGTCAATGTTGTTGACCCGCTTGCGCAAGGCGGTACGGCTTACAGCAAGATTGAATTCCTGAAAGCAGCTGTTGCAAGTCTGACCAAATAGATAGGAATAAAGCCTATGAGAACAAGCAAGAAGCTGCCGGTCGCCATTCTAATGGCTGCACCGGCAGCTGCTCTACTATTAATTATCTTATCCGTCCTATATGGAGCCAAGAGTATATCCGCCGGGGAAATATGGCAGTCGGTCATTCATTTTGACACGAATAATGTGGATCATCAGATCATTATGGCCTCCCGTCTGCCGCGTGTGATCGGCGCCATGCTTATTGGCGCTTTTCTTGCTGTCTCAGGTGCTCTTATGCAGGGGATGACCAGAAACTATCTGGCTTCCCCCTCCATTATGGGGGTATCGGACGGTTCTGTGTTCACGATCACGTTATGTATGGTTTTTTTACCGAATACAGGCTCCGTCAGCTTTATTATGATGTCGATGATTGGCTCCGCGCTTGGAGCGGGTATTGTGTTTGGTCTGGCCTGGCTGATTCCGCAAGGCTTGTCTCCTGTCCGGCTGGCTATTCTGGGTACGATTATCGGGACCTTCCTAAACGGTGTGTCGGCAGCTGTCGCTTCCTATTTCCAAATCTCGCAAGGCGTGAGCTTCTGGTATAATGCCCGTCTTCATCAGATGGACCCCGAGCTGATCAAATTATCGATTCCTTTTGCTGTTGTTGGGCTGGGGCTTGCTTTTGCCTTGTCGGGATCGGTAACGGTGCTGTCGCTTGGCGATGAAGTCTCGGCGAACCTTGGCGTGCGGACCGGACTGATCAAAGGGCTGACGATGCTGGCTGTCGTTATTTTGACCGGCGTATCGGTGGCATTGGCAGGCAAAATCGCGTTTATCGGGCTTATTATCCCGCATATCGCAAGGTTTCTGGCCGGTGTGGATTACCGCTGGATTATCCCGGTATCAGGTGTGCTCGGCGGCCTGTTCCTGGCCTTTTGCGATCTGCTGTCGCGCTTCATCAACTCTCCCTTCGAGACGCCGATTGGTGTAGTGACCGCTTTGTTTGGGGTTCCTTTCTTCCTTTATCTGATCAAGACAAGGGGAGGGGGCAAGCAACATGCATAACGGGTCTATGAAAAGATTTTTTATCGTTCTTGCGGGTCTGCTTGCGGTTATCGCCTGCGCGGTCTATCTTAGCCTGACGAACGGCACTTTTGAGATGTCCGTAGGGGATGTGTTCAAGACGCTGCTCCGGCTTGATCCTGTTCACGAGTATGATCTTGTCGTGTTTGAGTTTCGGCTGCCGCGGATCGTGCTCGGGGGTCTGGTCGGTTTTGCGCTTGGGGTGGCCGGTAACGTTATTCAAGGCGTAACGCGTAATGGGCTGGCCGATCCGGGTATTCTCGGCATTAATGCGGGGGCGGGTATGGCGGTTGTGTTATTTATGTTTCTTCTGCAAGGAGAAATGGACATGACCGGCTGGTTCGCCGTATTTACGATGCCATTGTTTGGTGTTGTTGGAGGACTTGCTGCGACGGTTATGATTTATATTTTCGCTCGTAACCAGGGAGGGCTTGATCCGCAGCGGCTTATTCTGTCCGGGATCGCCATTTCCTCGGGCTTTGGGGCTGTCACGATGTATGCCTCACTGAAGATGAACGCCCATGACTTCGAGATGGCAGCGGTATGGCTGGCGGGCAGTATTTATAGCGCTAATTGGAAGTTTGTTTGGATGATGCTTCCATGGGTGGTTGTGCTTGTGCCATTTCTCTGGATGCGGTCGCATCTGCTCGATCTATTCCAACTCCAGGAGCTGAGCGTGAGGGGACTTGGCGTTTCCGTCGAAAAGGAGCGCAACCGGCTGCTGCTCGGCAGTATCGGTCTTGTCAGCGCCAGCGTGGCGGTCTCCGGCAGTATCGGATTTGTCGGACTGCTGGGTCCGCATATCGCCAGGCGGCTTGTTGGGCTGCAGCATCGGCAGAGTCTGCCGGTCAGCGGTCTGGTCGGGGCGGCTATGGTGATTATCGGCGATTTGATCGGCAGAACGATATTTGCCCCGGCTGAGCTGGCCGTTGGTATCGTGATCTCGATTATCGGCGTTCCTTATTTTGTATACCTGCTAATTAAGGCGAGGAAATAGTTTTTGCCGGGAGAGGAGTTATTGCTGGATGAACAAATATCATCGTGAACAGGCGGCTGGCCGCGGGCTCCTTATTTATGTGCCGCCTTCTTATTATACATCGTCTGCAAAGTCGTATTCTGTTGCTTATGTACAGGATGGCGGTGAACTGTTTGACAGCTGCTTGAACCAGCTGGAGCATTTGTTCCATCAGGGGAAGCTGCAGGAAATGATTCTGATTGGCGTAGAGACTTCAGCGCGCAACCATGATTATACGCCGTGGCCTGCTGCTGCGCTGCTGGAAGGCAAGCCGCCCTTTGGCGGCAAGGGCCGGGCTTATGTGGATGAGCTTGCCGATGTGATCAAGCCGTATATTGACGGTGCTTATCGGACCAAGCAGGGGCCAGAGCATACAGCGATCATCGGCGGATCGTTGGGGGCCTTAATTGCGATGTTTGCCGGCTATTGGCGTCCCGATGTATTTGGCCGGCTTGGTCTGCTGTCCCCTTCCTTCTGGTATGAAGGCGTGCTGAGCTATGTGCAGGAGCAGCCGGCTTTGGCTGATGCTGTTCGAGTGTATATGTCGGTTGGCAGCTGTGAAGGCATTTATAAGAGAAATGTGCAGCAGAATATGGTTCCGTATACGAAGATGGCGCATGAGGCTTGGAGAGCCAAGGATGCTGATGCAGGCAGGCTTCGCTTTGTGCTGGCTGAAGGGGATACTCATGACCTGCACTGTATGGCCAAGCGGTTCCCGGAAGCGCTGGCCTGGCTATTCCCTGCCCAGAACGATGTAACCTTGGAAAAGACGGTGTTTACGATTCCCGGTACTGACACATGGGTGATGCATGCGGCACGGACCGGGCGCGAATACCGGATCTTTACTTATGTGCCGACGGGCCCTTCTCCTGCAGAGGGTTATCCGGTTGTTTATTCCCTCGACGGCAATGCTTCCTTTGGTTCGATCGCCGAGGCGATGCGTCTGCAGGCCCGTCCGCCGCATGGTTTTGAACCGGCTATTGTTGTTGGTATCGGATACTATTCGGATGCTGCAATCGTATCAGGGCCGAGATTCTATGATTATACCGAGCAGGCCGATCCATCCAGACTGCCGGCAAGGCCGGACGGCTCCGCTTGGCCGGAGACGGGCGGGGCGGATGAGTTTCTGTCTTTTATCGAGGAGGAGCTGAAACCCGCTCTTGAACGGAGGCTGCCGATTAACCGCAAACGTCAGGCATTGTTTGGACATTCCTTGGGAGGCTGGTTTGCGCTTCATGTGCTGAATGTAAGGCCGGATGCATTCTCCGCTTATATCGCAGGAAGTCCATCGGTGTGGTGGAATGGTTCGGTTATTTTGGATCGGCTTCCGGTTTCCTTGCAGCGGCTGCAGACGGCCGGCGGGTTGGACGCTATTTCGCTCTATATTGGCGTAGGCTCGGAAGAAAAGCCTTCGATGGTGGCGGATTCGGTGCGGCTCTATGAGATGCTCCAGCCTTTCCAGGCGGAGGGGCTGCGTTTGAAATACCGGGCTTTTGAAGGGGAAGGGCATGTATCGGTTGTTCATCCGATGATAAGCGATATGCTTCGATTTCTGCTGCGGGGAGAGGAAGGGTAAGGATGGAATTAGCTCAGCTTATAAGACAACGGCGTTCGGTGCATCGCTTTGAGCCTAAGGATGTGCCTGTCGATCTCGTACTGGAGCTGCTCGATACAGCGGTGTGGGTGCCGAACTATCATATGACGCAGCCTTGGCGGTTCATTATCAGTTACGGGGAAGGCAAGCAACGGATGGCGGAGGCCGTGCGTCAGATGAAGGAGAAGCGGGAGACGGACCCGGCTAAACGCGAGGCGACCGGACAGCGGTTCTACGATAAAATCATGGCGATTCCGATGATCATTACCGTCGTCATGGAGGAGAATACGAATCTGATCATGCGCGAGGAGGATTATGCCTCGACCAGCTGCGTGATTCAGAACTTCAGCCTGCTTGCGTGGGAGCGGGGCATCGGGCTTGTCTGGGAGACATACCCTTGGCTCCTGGAATCGGTATTCCGGGAAGCGATGGGCATCCGTCCGGGCGAAAAGGTGCTTGGCAATCTTCATGTCGGTTATCCCGCCCAGATTCCGAATGCGCAGCCGCGTATCCCTGCCGCCGACCGGGTTACGATCTTCGACTAGCTTGTCTAGGAAAGCAAAGTTTAAGCCCTCATGATGAGGGCTTTTTGTGTTTCCACAGGATGTGCTGAACTCGCTTTGATTAAGAACGCTGATGCGCTGCATTGGATTTTCTCCAACGAAATTATCTAGTATGGCGCTGCAATTGTGACTACGTTGGAGTGGATACAGGAAAAAGAGGCGAATTGCTCCAGTAACTTTGTTACAGCGGGATTATGCTGGATAGAATCCATCGTAGAGGCTTTAAAGTGGCTGGAAAGCGATAATTACTGGAGTAAATCCAACATATGATGCGGGCAGGCCAAACTTTGGTGATTTGGCGAAGATAGGGTCCCTTGGGGACCTTCAAGTCACCGCTACAGCTTCCCGAAGAAGCTGATTGCAAAGTCGCGGAAATGGACGGCGGCCTGGGATAGGTAATGCTTTCGGTTCCAGGCAATGCCGAAAGTACGTCGGCAGGTGGGGTCGGCGATCTTAAGCTGCACGGTTCCCGGGCTGGAGGCCCGATTGCCCAGTGAGAGCGGAAGCGTGAAGGTAATGCCAAGGCCCATCTCGACCAGCGTCTGGATGGAGCTGACCTCCTCAAGCTCAAAGGCGATCCGGGGCTCGAAGCCGGCCTTCCGGCAGAAGCCATCCGTTATTTCACGGAAGTTGGAGCGGGAGGAAAGCGAGATGAACGGCTCGTCCGCCGCCTCAATTAAGGAGATGCTCCCCCGTGAGGCAAAACGATGCCCCTTGGGGACCGTCAAACAGAGCTCCTCCTCCGCAAGGGTCAGCCACTCGATATCCGGCCCTGAGATTTGGGTTGTCGAAATACAGAAGTCGATGTCGGCATTCTCCAGCTCGCTTCGTATCTCGGAGACGGAGCCCAGCTGCTGCTGAATAATCCGGATATACGGATGCTGCGTCAGAAATTCCTTCAGCATCATGGGCAGCACATAGGGCAGCGTAACGGAGATCGAGACGGTACCATGCTCAAGCCCGGCCATATCCGTAATTTCGCGTTCACCTTCTTCCAGCTCGAGAAAAGCACGTTCAACGCGGCGAAGATAGGTTTTACCGAAAGCATTCAGCTTGACATGCCTGCCCTGCCGTTCGAACAGGGGGACGCCCAGCCGCTTTTCCAACCGGTTGATGGAATTGCTCAGCGAGGGCTGCGAGACGTTTAGCTCCTTGGCGGCTTTCGTAATATGCTCATGACGGGCAACGGCTTGAAAATATTTTAACTGGAGGAATTCCATGCGGGTTATTCACCTCTATATAACTTTCATGTGATGAATTCATTATAAAATAAGTATTATACTTTATAAATTTCTAATTTTATAATGATTCAACATATAGAAAGTTTCAAACAGGATTGGAGAGCGTTGACCTTGCTTAGAGAGAAAATCTGGACGAGAAACTTCATCATTATTTGTGTGAGCAGTTTTTTCATGTTCCTGACCTTTTATGTATTAACGACCGCCTTTCCGCTGTACGTCCGGGATAGCCTGCATGGCGACCAGCAGCAGATGGGTCTTGTCATTACAATTTATGTGCTTGGCGGCGTACTGATCCGGCCGTTCTCCGGCCAGTGGGTCGACCGCTTCGGCAAAAGAAAAATGGCGATTATCGGGATGATTATTTTCCTTCTCGCCTGTTTGAGCTATTTCGGAACTAAAGGAATTATTCTGTTCCTTATTGTCCGTTTCATTCACGGCATGAGCTATGCGATCGCCTCAACGGCGATGAGTACCGTTGCCGCAACGATTGTTCCGACTTCCCGGCAAGGGGAAGGGATGGGCTACTATACGATGTTTATGAGCATTGCAATGGTTGTTGGACCTGCGCTGGGGCTCTTCCTATGGAAGGATAAGAATATTAACGTCTTGCTGCTTGCGATCTGTATTATCGCTGCATTGTCGCTGGTCTTTGCCGTTGAGCTTCGGATGTCGCGAGACAGAGGGAGAGAGGCGGCTGAGGTTCAAGCGGCAGACGCCTCCGGAGAGCCTGCTACATCCAAGCCAGTTAAGAAGGGCTGGAGCCTGAGTAATTTCGTTGAACCGGCTGCACTGCCTATCTCGCTGGTTGGTTTTATTCTTTCTTTTGCCTACAGCTCTTTATCGAGCTTTATGGCCTCGTTCACCGAAGAGATTCACCAGTCTCAAGTGACGGGCACGTTCTTTATGGTATTTGCTGTGATGATTGTTGCTTTCCGTCCCGTGATCGGCAAAGTATTCGACCGTTACAAGGAGCATTATTTGTATTATCCGGGTATCGGCCTGTTTGCCGTCGGCATGTTCCTGCTCAGCCAGGCTCATTCCGCAGCTATGGTACTATTCGCGGGTGTTATTATGGGGATCGGATACGGTGCATTGCTGCCTTGTTTCCAGACGCTGGCGATCAAGCTGTCGCCCGAGCACCGGCGGGGCAGCGCGAACGGAACCTTTTTCCTCATGTTTGATCTGGGCTATGGGCTGGGCTCGTATTTCATGGGCATGATCGCTTCGATCTCCGACTACCGGATGATGTACCTTGTTGCAGGTATCATTACGCTAATATGTGCCGGCGGTTATTACATGCTGCATCATCGCCCCCGGGCAAGAAAGGCCTCTTATCCACAAAAGGCGAATATTGCTTAAAAAAGGGGGTGTCCCATAAGTCATGTAAATGACGATGGGACACCCCTTTGTTTGTATTTGGGCTAAACAGCAGCCTGCGCATGAAATGTTCTTCCGATCGCCATTGCTCAGGGATTCCTTTGAATCA
>Ga0065721_10003937_pt1 | contig 54271 bp, 44 predicted proteins | sample Mesricmetagenome_FD_59108 | JGI IMG/M metagenome (GOLD analysis project Ga0065721, IMG submission 59108) | Mesophilic microbial community from rice straw/compost enrichment Sample: eDNA_1 v2 (version 2) | ecosystem: Engineered > Solid waste > Grass > Composting > Bioreactor | place: USA: Davis... | reverse complement strand
AGCGGCGCAGCCGCGACTGAGCCGCCCTGCGGGCGTGGGGGGAGGGGTGGCCCGAGGGACGAGGGCCGGGGAGGGGGGCCACTCCCGCGAGGGGGGGCTCCCGCCGCTTTGGCCCCGCGCACCGCGTTCACCACGCTCTGCGGCGCGAACAGCAGCGGCGTGTACGCCAGGTCGCACACGGAAAAGCCGACCTCCTCAACCAGGCGCGTGAGCGTCCGCGGGGTGAAGCCCCACAGGTGGCGCGGCAGGTCCAGGTGGTACCACGCGGAGCCGAAGACGCGCGCCTCCAGGCTTCCCGCATTCGGCAGTGCCAGGAGCAGCAGACCGCCCGGGCGCAGCAGGCGCAGGCAGTCCGCCAGCGTCGCGCGCGGGTCCGGGACGTGTTCGAGGACGTGGACGAGCGAGATCAGGTCGAAGGACGCGTCCGGCTCGGGCAGTGTGTCGAGTGTGCCGTCGTGGATTGCCCCGCCGGCGACGCGCCCCCGGGCAAGCGCGGCGGCCACGGGGTCCGTTTCCGTGCCCGCCACCTGCCACCCGCGCGTCGCCAGCGCCGCCAGGAACCGTCCGTCGCCGCAGCCGACATCGAGCGCGCGGCGTGTTTCGGGACCGGTAGCGGCGGGCGCGAACGAGCCGGCCTTGTCCGCGAGGCGGGCGGTATAGGCGTCCAGGCGCTTGCCGACCTCGCTGTTTTCATCCTCCGCGCGAGCGTAGGTGGCGGGGGCGTAGTAGCGTGCCATCTCGCTCTCGGGTGGGCGCGGGTCCAGGCGCCGGGTGCCGCACCGGGCGCAGCGCACGGCCCGGAAGGTCTTCTCGCCCCCGAGCAGCAGGTCGCGCCCGGTGCGCCAGGGCAGGGCGTCGGTCATTCCACAGACGCAGCAGGACAGGGCAGTGGTAGTGCTCATGCGGCCGACCTCACAAAGGGTTTGGCGAGGTGGACCCAGGGAAAGCGCCCGGTGAGGGCGTCGGTCAACTCGCGGGCGTGGTCGCCGTCGCGGGCGAGCCCGAAGATGCAGGAGCCGCTGCCGCAGAGCAGGGCGCGCACGGCGCCCGCCTCGGCGACGGCGACGTGCGCCTCCGCGACCTCGGGGAAGGCGGGGAGGACGGCGGCCTCGAAGTCGTTGCCAAGCGCCGCCCCGATGGCTTCCGGCGTCGGGGCATCCGAGCGCAGAACGTCGAGCAGGCGTTCCGTCGCCCGCCCCGGCTTCCGGTCCGGCAGGGCGTCGAGCAGGCGGTAGGCGGGCCCGGTGGGGACGCCCACCGCGGGCTTGACCAGCACCCCGTAGAGCGGGGGAAGGGGGGCGTCCAGCGGCTCGACCCGTTCGCCGCGTCCCCACATCCGCACCGGCCCGTCGTACAGGAAGAGGGACACATCGGAGCCGAGCGAGGCCGCCACGACGAGTAGTTCCGCGTCCGAAGACGGCACGTCCGTCAGGGCGCGCAAGCCGCGCAGCACAGCCGCCGCGTCACTGCTCCCGCCGCCCAGCCCCGCCTCGAACGGTAGGTGCTTCTCCAGCGCGATCCGGAGCGCTGCCGGCGCAGCGAGCGGGGAAGGCGGCCAGAAACGAAGTCGCGGCCCGGTAGGCAAGGTTGCCGTCGCCGGTCGGCAGGGCCGGGTCGCTGCAGGACAGGCGGACACCGCTCTCCCCATCCGGCAGCGCGGGCACGGCCTCGATGGTCAGCACATCAGCGGGCGAGAACGTGGCGACAACGCTCTCCAGGTCGTGAAAGCCGTCCGGGCGCGGCGGGAACACGTCCAGGGTGAGGTTTACCTTGCAGGGGGCCGCTATAGTCACTTCGCGGCGCCTTCCTCTGCGGCGGCTTCGCCTGCGGGCGTGTCCCGGCGCAGGTAGATGCGCGTCACGCTGCCCTGCTTCGGGGTGACGCGGCGCCAGCCCGAGCGTGCAACGCGCAGCGTGGTGCCCTTCTTGTCCAGGCGCACCGTCGCCAGGTCCGATACCGCGATGCTGCCGGAGGCCGCGTCCGCCGCGGCGACCCGGTAGCGGCTCTGCGCCAGCGGCACCCACGCGGGCAGGCGCACGGGGAGTGAGCCACTCGCCGCCCGCGCCACCACATCCGACATCGCGCGCAGCAGGTCGCGCGGGGTGACATCCTGAATGGCGTAGAGCGCCCGGCCGAGCAGGCGCGAGCCAAATGCCTGATCGAAGGCGAGAGCCGCGCCGATGTACAGGTCCATCCCCGTGGTGTCGGTGCGTCCCCAGGCGGGCGCGTTCGGACCGGCGGCATCGAACCGGGCAATAAGCGGGGCGATCTGGCGCCGGTGGTACAACTCCAGGTCGGGTAGGCTGGTGCCGTCCTGATAGTCCGTGGTTTCGGCGGAAACGGCCTCCTCATACAGCCACTTGAAGTACAGCCGCTCGCCCAAATAGCCGGACGCGTCGGACTCCGGCTCAGAGTAGCCGCGCGCAGCCGGGAGCGTGGCGTGCCCCCATTCATGGACCACCGTACGCGTCCACTCCAGAGGGGTGCGAGGCGTTCCTGCACCGAACACGTAGACCTCATGCCCCCGCGTTTCGCCGCCGAGCAGGGCCGCGGCCTTCGGCGTATCCGGACTCAGGTACACTGCCGCCGCGGGTGCGGCGCGCGGGAACGCGGCGTCTCGGCCGAAGCGCTCCCGGTGCAGCCGAAGCAGACGCGCGACCAGGCGGGCCGTGGTCACTGCCTGTGTGCGCTGGTCCGGCTCGTGGTGCAGCGTGACACGCCGCACCAGCCTCCCGCTGCCGCCCTCCGGCTCGTACACGGCGACCACGCGCGAGAAGCGCAGGCCGTACCGACGCTCTTCCACCGGATAGGGGGCGGCGTGACGCTCGGGAGCGACCACGACATAGCCGCCCGGCAGGGACTCCACGGCGGCGTCCGGCGCGGCGCCAGTGAGGGCTTTCGCGTCCGCCGCAGACGGGGGCGGCATCTGCGCGGCGGCGCACAGGGGGAGGAGTGTGAGCGCCGCGGCCGCGAGGACGACAGCAGATGCCGGGGACAGTCGAGCAGCAGCGGCGGCGGTTGGGCGGCGACGGCGGGGCATCTTGACCGGCATTATAGCATGGATGCCTACGGCTCCCAACTCTGCCCGGAGCGGGGGAAGACCGCGTGGTCGCGCCCCGCCTGCAGCACCCGCACCCCCGGATCGACCACGATGCTCGCGGGCTCGTGCTCCGTGCGGATGGTGCAGGTCACGCCCTTATCGCCCGCAGGGACCACCACACGGCGGGTGCTGAGGATGCCGCCCACGCGGCTCTTCAGAGCCACCACCACCGGGAGGTCCGCACCCGTCCCCTCGTTTGTGACGCGGAAGGTCACCTCCGTGACTGCCTTTGCGCTCTTGCCCTTACCCGTCTTCACCTCAGCGCGCTTCACGTCAGAGATGCGGAACGCAGGCAGGGCCGTGCCGTCGATCCACTGGGCCACGAAGGCGTCAAAGGCTCGCTTATCCGGCGCATGTGGGCGCAGGGTCGCCGTCAGGTCCGGCAGGAGCGGGTGGTCGTCGCTGTCGCGGTAGCGCGCGACGAACTCCCGCAGACCCCGTAGCATGTTCTCTCGGCCCATTACGTTGTCGGCCAGCATCGCGAACACAAAGCCGCCCCGGTCGTAGGTGACGCTCCCGTCGCCGTGCTTGCCGCCGGTCAGGCGCGAAAGCGGCAGTTCGCTGTCCGCGCTGCGCGCCTCCAGGTACTGCCTCTCGATCGTCTTCAGAAACCGTTGCCGCTGACTATCCCCCTTGACCGTGTCTATCAGGAGCATCGTCGCGAAGTGGGCCAGACCCTCCGACAGGACGTTGCCCCCGGGGCCGTCGCCGGGCACCACCAGGTGCCCCCACCACTGGTGCGCCGCCTCGTGCGCGGCCACCGCGAAGGCGTCGTTGCCCTCGCTCGGGCTGGGGACGGTCAGAAAGCCCATGCTCTCGCTGAAGGTGATATTGGCCGGGAAGCTCTGAGCGTAGTCCGCCATTGACGGGAACTCCGTCAGGCGCAGCTCCGGCCAGGGGTACGGGGCGAACCAGTCGGAGTAGTGGGTGCGCGCCTTCTCCAGCGCCTCCAGCATCTCGTCCACGTTATAGGCGTGGGCGGGGTGGTAATAGACCACCGTGCCCAGCTTGCCCCGCTTCTCTTTGAGGTTCGGGCCGCCCACCACGTTGAAGTCGCGCAGGGGAGTGCGGGGACCGCGCTTCGCCTCCCATACCGTCGTGCGTCGTCCGTTACGCACCCGGTCGGACACCTTGGTCCCGGCGCTGTTGATCGTCCAGTTCTCCGGGGCGGTGATGGCGAGGCGCAGATCCATCGGGGTGGGGGAACCGAACAGGGCGCCCAGACGCCGCTCGTGGTAGCCGACCGGGTGGTCCGGCGGGTCCGAGCGGTTGTCCTCGTCCACGCCTACGCTCTCGATATAGCCGACATAGGGTGCGAACGACTCCGTGAAGCTCGTCAGGACCACGCCGGACGGCAGGAAGAACTCCATGCCACCCCCGCCGTTGCGGGTTACTCCAGAGTCCGGAGCCTCGTACGCGAACCCGATGGTCACCGTCTGGCCCGGCGCGAGCGGCGGGTCCATGTGGAACACCGCAAGGCCCGACCGGTTCTCCGGCTCCCACTCCTCTCCTTCCACAGTCCAGGTCACATTCTTCCAGAAGAACCCGGGCGTAATCGGGATGCGAGGCAGTGGCTCGTCCAGGTGGTTGACCAGCGTCATCGTCCCCTTACCGGAGTACGAGAGCGTTTCCGGGTGCAGATCCAGCGCCATGTCTACCGCCTGCACCCCCGGCACCGGGGCGTCCTTATAGGTGGCGACGTTCTTGCGCCAGTAGTCCTTCATCCGCTCCTCGACGCCCGGTCCTTCGACGCCCGTCGCCACCATACGGCGGGTCCACCACCCGAAGGCGAGGGGGATTACCAGGAACGGAATCAGCCCGAGCGCAAGCCGCATCTGCGTGCCCACACGCAGCCGGCCAACCGTGCGGGCGACATCCCGCTCGCGTCGCCGGTACTGGCGCGCGGCGATGGCAGCGTAGAGCGCGGCGAGGCCAAGCAGGAAGACGCGGGAAACGACAAGCACCGGCCGGTCGGCCTCCAGGAGGCTCAGATCGCTCCACCGCACCGAACCCATCAGGAAGGGGTTGCTGAAGTAGGTCAGCAGCCTCGGCTCGGTCAGGAGGTACATCAGCACCGTCAGGGCGACAGCGTAGGTGGCGTAGCGGTTATGGCCCGTGACGGTGTAGACGGCGAACAGGAACAGGGTCCACATGGCGAACGCCGGGAGCAGCAAAGCGCCCCAGAGCAGGGCGAACGGCGTAAGCGTCATGGGCACGGCCGCATCCTGGCTGGCAACCGTGAAGAACGCCACCGTGAACTGTGTCAGCACCACCGACAGGACCACAATCTGGAGGCCCAGCCACTTACCGAGCAGGAGCGACAGGGAGCGCACCGGAAGCGCATGGCCCACCGCCGCGAAGCGTGTTGCGCGGTCCCGCTCCAGCGTGTCCACCCCGTAGACCAGGGTCAGCAGGGTTACCATGACCGCGAGCGGGGCCATTCCCCACTGCGCCAGCAGGCCCGGTGTTTGCAGCACCTTGGTCCCGAACATCATCGACTTGTCGCTCTGGTTGGCGACGGAGAACAGGACGAGGAACAGGAGGAAGAGGTACAGCCCCGGCTTGCGCAGCAGTTCACCCGCCTCGGCCCGCGCCACGGTGAGCGCCCCGCGCCAGATTCCGGGCGCCCGGGAGCGCATCTCCAGTGCCGACAGCGGTGCGGTGGGACGCGGCGGCGCGATGACGGGCGCCATCGGTGCGGCGGCGGGCGTCAGTGCCCAGGTCTGCTGCTGCTGCTGCTGTACCACCGCCGGTGCCCCGGCCCGCCGCGTCGCTGAGGCGCGCGTGGGTTTGCGGACGCTGGCGCGGCGGTGCAGGTGCGCCAGCAGGACGCACCCCAGGCCAAATGCCGCCAGCAGCAGGCGGCTTCCGAGAAACACGCTGTCGTAGCCGATCGGCTGCGTGTTGTAGAAGTCTACGCCCCGGTCCACCTGGGTGTACGTCCGGCTCAGCCACAGGAAGCCGCTCGGCTCCAGGCTCGACAGGAGGATGCGCGTGTCGACCGACAGGTCGCGCGCGTTGGACCAGGAGGCGAGCAGCGACGAGGCGATGATTGAGGCGAACGGCATCAGGAACGTCAGGATGGTCTGACGCGTGATCGCCCCGACGGCAAAGGCGCTTCCGCCCAGCGCGATCAGGTAGGGCAGACCGAACCAGAGCAGAGGCCGCGCATAGTTGGCGAACACGAACGGCCCGCGCACCGACTGCGCCGTCTCGCGCGGGATCACGTGGTTAAACACGATGGTCGCGGCCCCATAGAGAACGAGCGCCGCCACGCCGACGAGCAGCACCCCGGCAAACTTGCCCCAGATGTACTGCCCCGGTCGCAGCGCAGTGGCGTTGAGGATCTCACCGACCCGCTCCTCGTCGTCCCGCGCCACGGACAGGCCGGCGGGGATGGCGTAGAAGAACGGGCAGACGACCATCAGGAGGAACCCGAGCAGGCTCGCAAACGCAAACTCAGAGGTGACAAACGCCTTCTTGCCACCGGTGGCGCTGTCGCCGCTGGCAATCAGCCCCAGGCTGCCGTCGACGTTGGCCAGGGCCATCAGCGCCATCAGCCCGACCCAGAACCAGAACAGCGGTCGCGCCAGCGAAAACCCGGCCTCCAGGGCGATCAGCACCCGCAGGCGCCGCAGCAGCGCCGTCATCGCCCGTCGCCCTCCGGCCCGTTCTCCTCACCCGGCAGAGGCGGCGGGGTGGGTATCGGGATGGGCGGTAGCTGCACCGGTGGCGGCGGCGCCTCCGGCTCCGGGGTGGACGGCAAAGCCGGCGGCTCGACGGTCATAGCGGGTATCAGCTCGACGACGGCAGCGGCGGGCTCCCGCTCCATGGCCTCTAGCGGCATGGGCACGGCCTCTACCTCCGCCGCGTGCCCGTTGGACGCTGCCGGCTCCGGAGTTGCTGCTGCGGGCTCAGGCGTCGGCGCCTCTTCGGTCACGACAGGGGGCACGTCCGCCGTTGCAACCGGGGCCGTAGCCCCCGTCACCACGGGCGGCGCCACCGGCGCCGCAGCCGCAAGCGGCGGCTCGGCCAGAGTGGCGTTCCCGCGCATCACCGCCAGGTACGCATCCTCCAGCGTCGGCGCCACCGCCGCGAAGCCCGGGAGCGCGGGGGGCGTCCCGTCCGGCTGGTACACCCGCACCCGGTTGATACCCTCCATCAGCACCGCCTGGGTGACGCAGAAGTAGTCGCGCAGCCACTTGAGCTGCTCCATCGTCGCTGGCCCTTCGAAGATGCGCCCGTCCAGCGCCGCGCGGGCTGCCGCGGGCGTCGTGCGCGCCACCACCTGCCCGCCCCGAATCATCGCCAGGCGGCGGCACAGCACCGCCACATCCTCCACGATATGCGTCGAAAGGATTACCGTGCGGTCCTCCGCCAGCTCCGCCAGGATGCGGTAGAAGCGGTGGCGCTCCTCCGGGTCCAGGCCCGCGGTTGGCTCGTCCACGATGATGAGTTTCGGGTCGCCCGCGATCGCCTGCGCGATGCCGAGCCGCTGCTTCATGCCGCCGGAGTATTCGCGCACGCGCCGGCGCGCCGCCTGGGCCAGATTCACCCGCTCCAGCAGCTCGCCCACCAGGTTCTTGCGGTCGCGTCCCCGGGCCTCCACGCCCTTCATCGTGAGCAGGAAATCGAGCATCTGCGCGCCGGTCAGGTGGCCGTAAAAGCCAAACTCCTGCGGCAGGTAGCCCAGCACAGGCCAGAGCTTTTCAGGCTTTGCCAGCACGTCTACGCCGTCCAGCGTGACGCTGCCCGAGGTCGCCTCCAGCACGCCCGCGAGGACGCGCATCAGGGTGGACTTGCCCGCGCCGTTCGGTCCGAGCAGGCCGAACATCCCCTGCGGGATGTCCAGACTGACACCGTGCAGCGCCGTGACGGGGGGGTAACCGGGGTAAACCTTGACGAGGTCGCGGATCTCCAGCATCGACAGAGTGATCTCCTGATCTTCGGACGTTGCGCGGGGACCGGCGCGCTGCCGGCGGACTATACAGGTCTATGCGCTGGCGGTCACGGTCAGGCCAAGGCCGGGCGCGGTCGCGTCGGCGGCGAGGAACTCCCCCTGCTGCGCGACGCCACCGTCCAGCAGGGCGTCGTCGCGCACAAGGAGGTGTCCGTCCAGGTCCAGCAGGGGCACGATCTCGTCGCCCAGGGCCAGCGCGGCGTGGAGCGCTGCCCCGATGGCCACGCGCGTCTCCATCATACAGCCGAACAGGCACCGCCCGCCCACGTCGTGCGCGGCCCGCGCGGTGTCCAGGGTGCGGCGCAGGCCCGTTTTCGCCAGCTTCAGGACGATACCTCCGCAGATCCGCCCCTCGATCAGGCGGCGGGCATCCTCCGGGCCGTGGCAGGACTCGTCGGCGTACACAGGGTAGGGGACGCGGGCGGCGACGTAGCGCAGTGCGGCGTCATCGCCTGCCGGCGTGGGCTGCTCCAACATCTCGATCCGGTCGGCCAGGTCGGCCAGGCGCCCGGCAAACTGCACCGCGGCGTCCTGCGTGAACCCCTGGTTACCGTCCAGGCGGAGACGGGCGCGCGGGGCCGCTTCGGCGACCGCGCGCACCCGCGCTTCGTCAACCTCTACCCCCTCCGCGCCGCCCACCTTGATCTTCAGCGCGGTAAACCCCTGCGCCGCCGCCTCCGACGCGCGCACGCTGGCCTCCTCGGGCGGCAGGAGCGGCAGGGAAAGGTCGGTCGATCGGTCCGCGCGGTCCGGGCGTGCGTCCGGGTTCAGGCGCCGGTACAGGGGGACACCCTCGCTGCGGGCCAGAGCATCCAGCAGAGCCGTCTCCAGTGCGCCGAGGCCGCCGGGGGTGTGCGCAAGCTGCTGCCGGGCGGCGGCCAGCATCGCCTCCGCGTCGCGCGGGGCAACACCGAGGAAGGCTTCCAGCGCCGACACCACGCTCTCCTGGGTCTCCCCGGTGACGTAGGTGGCGGGGGCGGACTCCCCGTAGCCACGGGAGCCGTCTTCCAGCGTGACCGTTACGAGGACGTTGCGCGCGGTCGTCGTGATCCGCTGCGCGGACCGGTACGGTGCGCGCATGGGGACATCCCAGCGAACCGCCGCCGTGTGGGTGACCTTCATGCGCTGTACTTTCGGCGTTGCGGCGTGGTGTACCTGCGCGACAGCGGCACCTGCGGGCGCACGCCGCCGTTACACGCGCGCGAACCAGCTGGGGATGGGGGGAGTACGCTCCTGCTCCAGGACCACGGTGGTTCCCTCGGCGCCGGTGCGCAGAAAGAGCCGGTCACACAGGCGCAGCATCAGGAAGAAGCCGTGGCCCAGCGTTCCCGCCGACGAGAAGCCTGGCTCCAGGGTTGCCCGGTGCAGATCCTCCTCGTTGATGCCCGCGCCCCGATCCTGTATCCAGAGCTGGAGGATTCCCCGATCCAAGTCGGCGCAGACCGTGCCAGTGCCGCCGCCCGCGTGCTTAATCGCATTGGTGGCGGCCTCACCGGAGGCCGTCAGCAGGTCGAGGATACGCTCGCGCTCCATACCCGCGCGCTGCGCGGCCTCCTGAATCGCCAGCCGGAACGAGCGCAGAGTCTCTGGTGTCAGGTCCAGCGTCTGCCCCTGCGCTGGGAGCGCCGGGGGCATCTCCTCCTCGGAGTCGCACAGACGCAGGCGCCCCTCGGTGACCGATGACAGGATCTCGCGCAGGAAGCGCCGCTGGCGCAGCACCGCCTCCTGCGTGTCCCGGTGCAGGCGTACATTCTCCACCGTCAGCCAGGCGTGCTCCGCCACGGTCTCCATCAGGGCAACCTCGGCCGCCTTCCAGCGGCGGGAGGCGCGGGATGCGTGCGCGGCGAAGGCGCCCACCCAGCGCCCGCCCCGCAGGAGGGGGACGGTGACCGAGGCAAGGACATCGGAGGAACGATCCCCCTCCACGACCCAGGGCGCGGCGTCCTGCGTCCCGGAAGTCGCATCGGCGCGGACCACGGTCCGGCCCGCCCGCAATGCGGCCCCGGCGCCCGCCACATCCCCCAGCGGCCAGGCACCCTTAAGGCTTGGTGTGTCGGCGTCGCGGCGCCAGTCGCGGTGGACCGTGACCACCTCCGCTGCCTCGTCCACGTCCGCGAACAGGCAACGCGAAAGGCGCAGAAACTCTCCGCACCCGCGGACCACCTCCCAGATCACCGCCTCCGGGTCCTGAAGAAAGCGGGTGCGCTCTGCCAGTTCCACCAGGAAGCGCTGGTTGCGGTCGCGGTCGTGCGCCTCCGTAATGTCGCGCAGGGTGGTCATCACCGTCTCGACCGTGGTGCCGTCCGGGCCGTACAGGGGGATCGCAATGCCCTCATAAACGCGGGTTTCGCCCCGCGTCGGCACTTCCAGGGAGAGCTCTACCTGGTCGCGTCGCCCGGTTCGGAAGACCCGGAGCAGGCTCTCTTCGGCTCGTGCGCAGAACTCAGGAGGGAGGCCCATTTCGGCGTGCGTTTTTCCCGTGAAGAAGGCGGGGGGCAGGCCCATGACGGGCTCCACGGCGGGGCTGACATAGGTGCAGCGCAGGCTGCGGTCGAAGCGCGCGATGATGTCAGGCAGGTTCTCCACGAGAGCGACAAAGTCGCGCTCGCTGCGCTCCCAGCGTGCCTGCTCACGCTTGCGCTCGGTAGTCTCCATCACCGTCACCGCGACCCCGATGACCCCCTGCGTCTTCGGGTCGCGCTGCGTCTTCGGGTCGCGCACCGGGAGGAGCGTGATGTTCCAGGAGCGCTTTTCGCCGGGCGCGGCGGGCGTTTCGCCCTGCACCTCCATGTCGCGCAGGCTCTGGCCAGTATCGAGCACCTGCCGTAGCGCTTCCGATACCAGGGGACTGGGCCGGGGAAGGACCTGAGGGATGGTTCTGCCGATGTGGTCGTCGGCGGGGATGCCGTTGATCTTCGCCAGACGCTCATTCACCCGCTGGTAGCGCAGGTCGGCGTCGAACACAGCGAACCCCAGCGTATCCGCCGAGAACAGCGAATCGATCAGGGCGGCGTCGGTAGCGGTGGCCGGGAGTCGCGCTCGGCGGACGGGGGTAGACATGGGGAAAACGTAGTACACATACCCCGGACCGACCGGGCGTAAACTCCGCGCTCCTTACTTTTAGAAAAAAATTAAGGGGACGCTGCCGCCGCCGCGGCTCGCGCGGCCAGCAGGTCCGTGAGCCGTGGAGAGAGCCCGATGTAGTCGCCCAGTGCGAACGCTACGCCGGGGTGGCGCGTTTGCGCCTCCTCTAAGAGGGTAGGCAGGTCATCGCACACATGCGTCCCTGTGTGCAGGAAGTAGGGCACCGCGACCACGCGCGTCGCGCCCTGGGCCACGCAGCGGTCAATCGCCTCCGGGATCGGCGGGTCGTTGCACTCCATGAACCCCACCTCCACCACCGGGAAGCGCGCCGCCACCTCGGGCCGCGCCTTCAGCGCGTCCACCACCGCGAACATCGCATCGTTCGCGCCCGCCGTCGGCGAACCGTGGACCATCACCAGCAGCGCATCAGGCACGGGCAGCCACCACCCCTTCGTCCTCTTCCCGGGCGGGGGCGACCGGCACCTTCGGGCAGTTCTCGGTGCCATACAGGGGGCACCGCGGGTCCGGCCGGCACCGCAGCGCCGCCCGCTTCAGGCCGTCACGCCACGCCTCCGGGCCGCGGGCGCCTGCGGCCGACTCCAGCAGAGCGTTCGCCAGCGCCTCGTCCTGACCCAGCGCCTCGGCCACGGTGAAGGTTAGCTGCGGGTGCGCCGCCTGCGCCTTCTCGATCTCGCGTGGCAGGCTCGTCGTCACGAAGTAGCCCGTCACCAGGAAGTACGGCGCGACCGTGACACGCGTTGCGCCCGCCGCCGCCACCCGCGCCACCGCCTCGGCGAACGACGGCTCGGTGTAGTTCAGATAGCCGACCTCGACCCGGGAAAAATCTCCCCGTTGCCGCAGCCGCTCGGCGTGCGCCTCCAGCGCCTCGCCCGAGCCACACAGCAGCGACCCGTGCGAGAACAAAATCAGGGCGTCCATGTCCCGATTGTACCGTTTCGCGCCGCGCCTGGTGGGCGCTATTTTCCCGCCGGGCGGTAGGTGCTGTCGAACGACGTCTGGGAGACGAAGTTATTGCCATCCGTATTGTAATCCTCCCGGGGGAACCAGCCCTTTTCTTTCAGTACTTCATAGGCAATCTGTAAATGAACCTCTGGGAACATCCGCTTCCGGTCACTCCATTTGTAAACTCTATTAATAACATCGTCAAGATTCCGCGCCCCCTCTTTGGTTACGACCCAGTGGACTGTTGCGAGCAGTTCCATTCCATAGGCCGTCTCGAAACCGCAGATCAGGTCCGAAACACGCTTCAGGCGCGGCAGCGTCTCCTGGTGATCCTGTAGGAACTTCTCGGCCTTCTCTCCGTAGTCTTCCACGAGTTTGATCTCTCGCGTCGGCACGTCTGCTGCGTCCCCGTACCCGAGCAGGTAGTGTCCTTCGATGCCTTTCAGCACATGGCGAACTGTCTCGGAGTACGGGCCGTAGTGCCCCTTGGCGTACTTGAGGTTCAGCGGCTCACCGCTCTCCTGCAGGAAATAAAGGAGTTTCTGAATCTCCAGCAGGGTGACCGACGTGTCCATCAGTGCGGCAAGGTAGCGCTGAACCAGCGCAAGAGGGGCGGCGTTTCCGAGCGTCATCTTCGGCGGGGCAGCCGCGTGCGTCATCGTCTCCGGCGCGGGTGCGCCCGCTGGCTCGTAGAGGAGTACGCGCACGGACGGCAATTCCGCAAATGCCGCTTCGATGCGCGGTCGCACCTCGTCCCAATCCAACCCGCCGAGGCCGCATCCGAGCGGAGGCAGAGCGATGGAGCGAATCTCCCGCCGTCTGACTTCCTCGACCAGCGCTTCCAGACCGCTGTCGATGTACTCCATCCGGCTCTTTCCCTTCCAATGAACTTTGGTCGGGAAGTTGATAAGGAAGCGCGGGTTCTCGAAACTGGCGCGATCAAACGTCAACACCCTGCCCGGGTGCAGTTCCTTGCGGTCGCACGCCGCCTTGTAGACCTTGAAGTTCTCCGGGTAGGCGTTGCGAAACTGAAGCGCGACGCCGCGCCCCATGACGCCGACGCAATTCACGGTATTCACTAGAGCCTCCGCGTCTGCGCGGAGTATGTCGCCTCGTGTCAACTCAATCATTGGTGAATAGTGAATCAGGGGGTGATGCGTTCTCACGGCCACGCTAACCTAATAGTACCACTGTGGTAAAACCTCGACAGTCGGAACATGAAGTGCGCCCGCTTTCGTGAGACGGGTCTTCACTAGCGTTGCTATCGCCTCACTATAGACGCCTATCCGGCGCACCAGAGACCAGGGAAACCACTCGTACAGCAGAAACTCAGCCTGTTTTCCTTCCTTCATCACGGGGTCCCTCCACTGGTTGGTCTGAATCGCCGTCCAGTTGATACGGTTCAAATCTTCGTGAGCAGCGTAAAACGTGGCGTACCCGGCGGATGCGTTGCAGGTGGTGAACGCCCAGCGGCGAGTGACATTCTCGGCCCACTCTACCGTCTCAAACAGATCTGCTTCCAGGTGGACGATGGGCTGCTGCCCGCCCCGATAGGTCAGTTCAGGGTGGTTGCCCTGATGCAGGAGGTAGAGCATGACAGAACGCGGGCAGAAGTAGAAGGGGACGTACTCGCCTACCTTCGTACCTGGGTGGCACGCTACCTCGCAAGACGTCAGACGCCGCTCCTTGATGGAACTCATGCCGATATTTGTTGGGAGCAATCCTCGTTGTATCATCTGCGCGTCCGACCAGAGGCAGTTCTGAGCGATGACGGAGGGCAGGTTTTCGTGGTGCAGAATGTGGTAGATTTTCGGGCGACCCGGTTGATCCTGCCCTTCCTTCGTTGGCACTTTCTGTGTTCTCCTTGCCGTCTGTTTCTATCTTTTCGGCTTGCATGTTCCGGACCATCGCCGGACTTCAAAACAGCGACATCTGCTGCTGACCGGGCGGGGTGGCGTTGGGCAGGCCCAGGCGGTCGCGCAGCTTGGCGATGGTTGCCGGGGCGTGCCCTTCGAAGAAGTTGCGGACGTATACGAATATCGGGTCCGGCGCCTCCTGGCGCGCGGTGTCGATGCGCGCGGCCCAGGCGTCGAGGTCCGCTGCGCGGTCGATCTGTACGGCGTCAAAGCGCGCCACGCTGTTCTCCGTGCCCAGCAGGCGTACGTATCGCAGCGGCCCCCCGAGGTCGAGGCGCTCGGTGGTCGCCGTCACCACGCCCCGCTCCGCCAGCCACGCGGCGATATCCGTTTCCTGCCAGGTCGCGTTGCGGAACTCCACCACCCAGGGCGTGTTTGCGGGCAGTCCCGCCCGCGGGGCTGTCACTCCCTCGATAAACTCCTCCAGCGCGGGCCGCTCCTCGGCGGAAAGGTCAGGCGGTAACTGGAGCAGAAGCGCGCATAACTGATCGTCCAGTCCCTCGGTCAGGAGGCGGGCGAAGTCTCGCCCCATTTCCGCCGCGCCAATCAGGCGCCGCTCGTGCGTCACCGCGCGGGGCACCTTCGCCGAGAAGCGGAAGTCGGGCGGCGTCTGCGCCTGCCACCCGGCCAGCGTTTCGCGCCGGGGGAAGCCATAGAAGGTGCTGTCCAGTTCGATCGTCGGGAGGACGCGAGCGTACTGCTCCAGCATCTTCGCGGCGGCAAGGCCACGCTCGTAGAACGGCCCGCGCCAGTCCTCATAGCTCCAACCCATCGTTCCGGTGTACACGGGTGCGTTCTGCATGACACGGCTCTCCCACGCCCTCGCTCACCTTATTCGCAGGGGCGCGGCAACTCTTTATACCCGGGCGGGTCAGGATACCAGAGGGGGGACGATGGCGAACTCGATAGTAAGCAGAAAGCCGCCGGGGGCGGCGACGCGCAGCAGGAGTGCTCTCCTGCGCAAACTTCGGCGGGCATGGGCGATCACGGGGGCCACCGTGGCGGTGCTGTTCGTGGGCTACCAGGCTATCGCCTCCCGCGCCTCGGGGCCGGCTCCCGCGGCCCTGGAGAGTACCCCACGGGTGCGCGTCACCCGCCACGCGACGCACTGGCGCTTCGAGCCCGCTACGGGGACCGTGCGTGACACCGGGCTGCTCTTTCTCCCCGGGAGCGTTGTGGACCCCGCGGCCTACGCTCCTCTCGCGCAGGCAGTGGCCGACCGGGGCTACCCCGTGGAGATCGTCCTGATTCCGTTCCGCGTGGCGCTGACCGAGGGGCATCGGGCGGCCGTGGTGGAGCGGGCGCGGGCGGTACTCTCCGATGCGCGGCAGCAGGGGACGGGCGCTCCGTCGAAGTGGGTGGTCGCAGGACACTCGCTCGGGGGCGCGCTCTCGGCCCGGTTCGCCCGCGACCACGCTGACCTTGTTGCCGGACTCGTCCTGATCGGGACCTCGCACCCGCGCGAGTATAGCCTTGCCCCCCTGACCGCGCCGGTCACGAAGGTCTACGCCACCAACGACGGCCTGGCGAGCCCGGGCGAAGTTCGCCGCTACGCCGTGAACCTGCCGCCCCAGACCCGGTGGGTCGAGATCATGGGCGGTAATCACTCCCAGTTCGGTTGGTACGGCTTCCAGGTCGGGGACCACAAGGCGACGATTGGCCACGCCGAGCAGCAGGCGCAGTTGGCAGAGGCGGTGCTCTCCGCGCTGGAGCAGGCCGCCGCGAAGGCGGAAGCCTCTAGTCCGTCACGTTGAGGCCGCGCTCGGCGACGACGCGGCGGACGCCGGCGACGGCTTCCTCGGTGGGCGGGAAGAGCATGAGGCGGCGGTGGACGATGTCCTGCACCGTACGGGCGAACTCGACATACGCCGCGTGGACGACCTGCGCCTCCAGGTGCGGGGTGTGCGGGCCGAGCGGGCGGCCGAGCGTGGGGTCGCGCTCGACGCGCTTCAGGACGTCCGCGGCGACCGGGCCGTACAGGCGGACGAGGCGTTCGGCATGGCCCGTGGGCAGGCCGAGCCGCTGGAGCGTGGCCTGGGCCTGCTGGACCTGCTCGGAAACGGGGGTGACCGCGCCGATTACGCCGGTGGAGCAGGGGATGGGCGGTTTGCCGAGGGTGCGCAGGGTCCAGTCTACAACCTCCTCGGCGAGGGAGCGGTAGGTGGTCAGCTTGCCGCCGACGATGCTGGCGAGGCCGGAAACTCCGTGCTTCTGCCCGTGGTCCACCAGGAAGTGCCGCCGGGTGATCGCCCCTGCGGCACGGTCACTGGCGGGCAGGGGCCGGATGCCAACGGTGGTCACTTCGATATCCGCCCGGGTGTAGCCCGCGTGTGGGAAGAGGTGGTTGGTCTCCTCCAGCAGATAGTCCAGCTCCCACTCCTGCACGCTCAGTTCGTCCGGCGATGCCCCCTCGAACTTGACGTCGGTGGTACCCACCAGCAGACGGTCGTCCCACGGCAGCAGGAAGAACGGGCGTCCGTCCCGGCGCGCGGTGGCGTAGAGCGGGCCGCGCGGGCCGCCGTCCCGCAGCGGCAGGACCAGGTGCGTGCCCCACGTCCCGCCGATCATCTTCGGGAGCGGGCGCTTCAGCGACTGGTTCACCACGTCTACCCACGGCCCGCCTGCGTTGACGGTCTGCGCCGCCTCCACCTCCCACTCCCGCCCCGTCAACTCGTCGCGCAGGGTCGCCCCGACCACGCGGGCGCCGCCCTCCTCGCGGAGTTTGACCACGCGGGTATGGTTCAGGGCCGTGCCGCCCGCGGCCACCGTCTCCTGCGCCAACTCCACGCAGATGCGCTCGGGGAACTCCATCTGGGCGTCCGGGTACGTGTAGCCGCCGGTCAGGCCGTCGCGGTTCAGCGCCGGCTCTCGCTGGGTCGTCCGGGCGAGGCTTAGCAGGGAGGGGTGGGGGAACAGGGGGTCGCGGGCCAGCAGGTCGTACATCAGCAGGCCCGTGCCGACCATCCACTTGGGCAGCGGGGCGTCGCGGTACGTGGGGATGAGCAGGGAGATAGGGTGGATGAGGTGCGGACGCTGGCGGGCGAGGATGCCGCGCTCCCGCAGCGACTCGCGCACCAGGTCCACTTCTCCATACTGGAGGTAGCGCAGCCCGCCGTGGATCAGGCGCGACGAGGCCGACGTGGTGCCGCCGCCCCAATCCTGCTTCTCAACGATCAGCACGGAGAGGCCCCGCGCCGCCGCGTCTGCTGCCACGCCGAGGCCGTTGATACCCCCGCCGATTACCAGCAGGTCGTAGCGCTGCTGCTCTGGTGCTGCTGCCATCTGTACCGTTATTGTACCCGCCGCACCGTCACAGGCACGAGGCGGCGACCGCGCGGGCGTCCTCCACAGTCACCGGGCGGGGATTGGCCTTCGTGCTGCCGCTGGTCATGGATTCGGCAGCCACACGGTCCAGGTGCGCCTCGCCCAGCCCCACCAGGGACAGGCGGGTGGGAATGCCGACGCGCAGCAGCAGCCCCTCGGTGAACGCAATGAATTTGTTCACCACCTCCACGGCCTGCCGGGCGTGGGTGCCCGGCTCCGCGAGGCCGAGCGCCTCCGCCAGGAGGACGTACTTGGTCAGGGCGGCGTGCTGATTGAAGCGCAGCACGGGCGGCAGGAGCAGGCCGCAGAGCAGGCCGTGGGGCGCGCCCGTCAGCGCGCCGATGGGGTGCGCCAGCCCGTGCACCAGTCCGAGGCGGCTGGTGTTCAGGGCGACGCCCGCCATATAGGAGCCGAGCAGCATGGCCTCGCGCGCCGCGCGGTCATTCGGTTCGCGCACGGCCGTTTCCACGTTCAGCCCCGTGAGCCGCGCCGCCTCCAGCGCCAGGGCATCGGTCAGCGGATTCGCCCCGCTGGATGTGTACGCCTCCACCGCCTGAACAAACGCATCCATGCCGGATGCCGCGGTGACGTTCGCCGGACAGGAGACGGTGAGTTGCGCGTCCAGCAGCGCCGTCGCGGGCATCATGGAGCCGCCCCGAATGCTCGCCTTGCGCTCCGTCTCCTTCTCTACCAGCACGGTCACCCAGGTCGCCTCGCTGCCGGTGCCCGCGGTGGTGGGGATCGCCAGGATCGGCCGCGCGCCCCGCTCGGGGACCGGATGTTTGCCGTGGAAGTAGTCGCGGGCGGTGACGCCGGTGCCCGCCAGCGCCGCCGCACCCTTGCCAATGTCCAGCGCAGAGCCGCCGCCCACCGCAATCACGCTGTCGGCGTCGCGAGCGGCGTCCATCGCCTGCTGAAGATCGTCGACCGTCGGCTCCGGCGGTACGCCCGTGTGGACCGCGGGCTCCAGACCGCCCGCGCGCAGGACGCCCAGCATCGCGTCCAGTGCGCCGCTGCGGCGCGCCGAGTCCGCCGCGACCACGAGCGGCCGGCGGCCCAGGCGCGCTGCCTCCTGCGCCAGTCGGGTATCGGTGGCTGCCCCCCAGCCGACCACAAGGCGCGGGGGCGTGACGAACGTAAACTCCGGGGAACTCATGCCCCCAGTTTCGCCGGTCCGCCCGCGGTGACCTGCTCCCCCGACTTGCCGCAGTGACTTCCTTCTTATTACCGGCTTTATGAAATATTTCACTAAATGGCAGGCTTCTTGCCAAATTCTTGAGTCAAAGAAATAAAGACTCTCGTGTTTCTCAGGTTGCTTCGATGGAGACGGTGCCAGCGGAAACCGCATGAGCCATAGCAAGGACCGCTGATAGACAGAATGCGACAGACAAGAATGCGTGCGAGACGGGTGGGTGGAAATGGCGACAAACGGGGCTACAGCCTGATTGAAGTTATGATCGCCCTCTTACTATCGGTCGCGGGGTTCGTTCCCATCCTTTCCCTACTGACCATGTCGCAGCAGGTAGGGCAGCAGGCGCAGATCCAGGCGGTGGCCTATAACGTAGCCCGCCAGCAGATGGAGCAACTCCGCGCGCTCGACCACAGCAACCGGCCCCTGACCGCGGAAAAGGCCTTCCCCATCCCCGACGATGCCACCGCCGCGCTTCCCCTGCGCGCCTCCGCGGTTACTATGACGGGCACCTACGCCATTACGGCCACCACGAGCGGGACCCTGCGCCAGATCGATGTCGTGGTCCGATGGAAGAGCGCGGTGCGCGGCAGCGGCAGCGCAGCGCAGAGTCCCACCTCGGAAGTACGCCTGACGACGCTCGTCGCCCAGATGCCCCCCTTTTAGAACAGGACCACCATGGAACGGAAATACTCCTCCACGTATCCCCGCGGCGGTGCCACGGGGATTGGCCTCGTTGAGCTGATGATCGGGCTGAGCATCATGTTCATGATTCTGGGCATGCTCAGCCAGTTCTTACTGCTCTCCACCCGCCACGCCCGCACGGTCATGCGCCGGGTAGACGCCCAGCAGAGCGTCCGCATGCAGATGGACCAACTGCTCACGGACTCAATCGGGGCGGACCTGGTGATGGTGTCGTACACCGCGAACGGCGTTAAGTACACGTCGAACACGACCGATACGCTGATCCTGCGGCTGCCCGCGACCACGGCGTCGGGGGACATCCGGCCCAACGCCTACGACTACGTTATCTACAAGGTCGCCGCGACAAAGAGCGCGGGGCAGGGACCTTACGAACTGCGCCGGACGGTGGTGCCGAACCCCGGCGGCTCGACCCGCACCGCGGAGAGTGGCAAACTGCTGGCGCAGAACATCCAGTCGGCGCGGTTTGTCTATGTCGCGCAGCCGACCCTGACGGGGAACGGTACCCGCACTGCCTTTACCCTGCCGGTCGCCGCGTGGGGCCAGGGCAGCGGCGCGGTCCGGGCGGCGTTCGTGGGCGGCGTGGACCTGTGCGCCACGGAGAAGGCGTCCTACAGCGGGAACACGCTCACGTTCACCACCGCCCCCGCCGACGGCGCCGTGGTGAACGCCCAGTACTCGGTGGACCCGACCGTGGAGATACAGCAGGGCGGGAACGCCGCCGGGCAGGTGCTGATTACGCTCCAGGTCAAGAAGCCCGACGGCATGCCGGGCGAGGTCATGGAGGTTCAGAGCACCGTCCGCCTGCGCAACGCCCTCGCGCTCCCGTGACCGACTGAGACGAGACATTTTCCCTAACATGAACGCTTACTCTACTGTTTCAAGGCAGCCGCGGGCGGCGCACCGCCGCCGATGCGAGTCCGGCATCTCGCTGATGGTCATTGTGCTGTTCCTGCTCAGCACCATGCTTGTCGTGACCGCCGCGGTCGCCCTCACCAACGTCAGCAGCCGGCTCGCCATGCGCGGCGCCTCCAAGGTCCAGGCCACCGCGCTTGCCGAAGCAGGCATCCATGACCTGTATGACCGCATCCGTACTCAGATGCGGGCAAGCGGCACCTATCCGGCCTCTCTGAGCACCACCCAGACGCGCAGCGCCGTGGGCACCCTGCCCGACATGGGCAGCTACACGGCGCGGGTGGTAAGCGTCACCTCCAGCCAGTCGGACATCATGACGAGCGGCAAGAAGACCGGCCTGCGCACCACCTGGAACTTCACCCTGGAAGGGGTGGGCACCGCGCGTAGCGGGACGGAGAGCGTGGTTCGGACGACCTTTACGGCCACCGAGGAGACTGCGATCGCCACGACCGGCGGTGGAACAGCGGCGTTCGACCCCGCCCGCGCGGCCATCATGGCGGCAGAGACCATCAAGATCAACACCAACGGTGGCTTCCGGATCAGTGAAACGGTCGCCAACCGCCACCGGGCGGGCATCCTGGCGAATCAGGGCGTCCTATGGGACACGGTCGGGCAGCCCAAGACCAACATGAACAACCCGAACGTCCTGGAGATCGACGGGCAGATCATGGTCCCCGCCAGTCCCAACCCGGCGTACGCCCTGACCAAAGGGCCGACCGGCCTCGGGAACCCGAACGGAAAGATTAACTACAAGACCGCATCGAAGTCGGCCAGCGACGACGGCTACCCGACGGCCCCTGCCAACGACATCATGGGGCTGGACGAGCCGTACGCCTTTCCGGACGAGGATCAGGTGACGATCTGGAAGAACGCATGGCTGGCTGACGCGAAGACCGGCACCACCTACAACGGCGACGTCAAGGCCAGCACCGTGTCTCCGCGCCAGGCGAACCCGGGGTGGGGCGAACGGCGCATCACCGCGCCGGCCTACATCGACGGGAACCTGACCATCGAGGGCGGGCAGCAGCTCTATCTGCAGCCGAACGCTGACCCCAGCAAGCCGCAGATTATCTATGTCCGCGGCAACGTCACCAACAGCGCCCTGCTCTACAACCGGGGCGTCAAGCTGATCGTCGAAGGGCAGTTTGTGGAGGGCAGCACCTCCAGCCTGTACAGCCTACAGACGCAGTTCAGCCCCTACGAGAACAACGCGAACGGCGGTATGTCTGGCCTCTACAAGGCCGCGGCGCTGGTGAGCCTGAAGAAGGACCCGCTGGCGATCCAGATAAACACCAGCTCCTCCGGTCCGTCGGGTCTGGTCTACGCCGCACTCGGCGGCATCAAGGTGACCGGCAACAACGAGATGCGCGGCGTCCTGATCGCGGGCGGGACCGGGGGCAACGGCGGCGTGACCATCTCCCCGCAGAACGGCAACTCCTTTGTGGTGTGGTACCAGTCCGACGCGCTGGTGCGCGACGACTTCAACATCGCGGATACCGCGGCGGGCAGCGTTTCCCAGGCGTTCACGCCCTCCCGCCCGCGCGGGTGGGTTCAAGTGAAGTAGTGAAATATTTCAGTAAAGGCGGGCGGTTGCCTTCGGAGGAGCTGCCGCCCGCCGTATAATGGAGCGGAAAGGCTATTCGCAACGATGCAGCGATTTCCCTACGGCGGGGCAGCGTTCGCCCTATTCCTCCTGACCCTCATCTCCGGCGCGCTCCTTCTGGCGCAGCCTATCCCCAAGAAAACGGCGACCCTCACCTTCTGGACGTTCGCCAAACCGCACTACGAGGCGTACCTGCAGGCCATCCCGGCGTTCGAGAAGGCCCACCCTGGCGTCAAGGTGGACATCCAACTCGTCAGTGGCGAGGCGGTGGCGCGCCGTCTGCGTGCTGCGTTCTGGGCCGACCTGGACGTGCCCGATCTGGTGGAGACCGAGATCAGCACCGCGGGGACCTTCTTCCGCGGTTCGCTGGAGAATATCGGTTTCACGGACCTCACCGACCGCATCCGCGCCGAGGGGTGGGACGAGAAGATGGTCGCCGCTCGCTTCGCCCCCTACACCACGCGCGGGCGTATCTTCGGCCTGCCGCACGATGTCCACCCCGTCATGCTCGCGTATCGCCGTGACCTCTACGAAAAGTACGGCATCAATGCGGCGGAGCTGGACACCTGGGACAAGTTTGTGGCCGCCGCGCGGAAGGTCTCCATTCCCGGCAAACGCTATATGCTGGAGCTGCCGGACGCCGACGCCGGGCGGCTGGAGATTCTGCTCTTCCAGCGCGACGGGGGCTACTTCGACGCCGACGGCAACTGCATCTTCGACAATGAGGTCGCCGTCCAGACCATGCTCTTCTACGTCCCGCTGGTCGCGGGCAAAGGGCGCATCGGCAACGCGCTTGGTTGGGGGCAGGAGACCAACCGCGCGCTGGAGGATGGCTTCATCCTGACCATGTTCTGCCCCGACTGGCGCTCGAAGACGTTCGAGAACGAGGTGGGCAAGGTCAAGGGCAAGATGGCCCTGATGCCGATGCCCGCGGTGACGCCGGGCGGACGGCGCACCAGCACCTGGGGCGGCACCATGATCGGCATTACCAAGGCGTGCAAGAACCAGGACCTCGCCTGGGAGTTCGCCAAGCATCTGTACACCAACAACCAGGACCTTGCCGAGCGGTTCAGCGGCACCTACATCATCCCCCCGGTCAAGGCCGCCTGGGACCTGCCCGCGTTCAAGAAGCCGGTGCCGTTCTACAGTAACATCCCTGTGGGGACGGCCTACGCCGAACTCGCGCCACAGACGCCGCCGCAGTACGGCTCGCCGTTCATCGAGCTGGCCAAGCAGAAGCTCGGGCAGGCCGTGGTCGCCTGCGTGGCGCGCTACAACCAGCAGGGGGAAAGGGACTTTGAGGCGTTCGTACGCCGGACGCTCACGGAGAAGGCTGACGAGGTGCGGCGCGTGATGGCGCGCACCCCCGAGTTCAAGTCCGCCGATGCGCCGAAGGAGGCCGTGGCCGCACGATGAGCACAACGACGTCACTTGAAAAGACCCGCCCGGCCGCGAGCGCCGCAGCGGGTGGGGGAGGGAGCTGGCAGCGATGGCAGCAGAAGGCCGCGCCCTACCTCTTTCTCTCCCCGTTCCTGATCCTGTTCTGCGTCTTTGGCATCTACCCGATCTTCAAGAGCATCACGCTTTCGCTCTACGCCACCAGCGGTCCCAAGGATATCGCGCCGGTGGGGCTGGGGAACTACGCCTATCTGCTCCGCGACCCGGACTTCCACCGGGCGGTCGCCAACACCGCCGTCTACGCCTTCTGGTCGATCTTTCTGCAGCTCCCGCTGGCGCTTGGCCTGGCGATCCTGCTGACGCAGAAGTGGGTCGCCGGCAAGAACATCTTCCGCTGGGCCATCTTCTCCCCGAACCTCATGGGACAGGTGTTCGTGGGTGTCCTCTTCGCGCGCATCTTCATGCCGCAGTACGGTCTGCTGAACCGATTCCTGGAGTGGGTGACAAACGGGCGCATCCCGGCGGACACGAAGTGGCTGAACAACCCCGACCTCGTGATGCCGGCTCTGGTCATCACCAGTCTGTGGCTCTACGTCGGATTCAACATGATCTACTTCCTGGCGGCGCTCCAGGGGGTGGACAAGGAGCTTTACGAGGCGGCCCACGTGGACGGGGCGAACGCCCTGCAGCAGTTCCAGCACGTCACGCTGCCCGGCATCAAGCCGGTCACGGTATTCGTGCTTATCACCGCGACCATCGGCTCATTCCAGCTCTTCGAACTGCCGTTCCTGCTGCTCGGCGGTGGCGGGCCGGACAATCGCGGCCTCACCATTGTCATGTACCTGTACCAGAACGGGTTCAACTCGGGCGACCTGGGGTTTGCGGCGGCGGTGGGCTGGACACTGGCGCTCGGCATTCTGGCCATCAGCCTGCTGCAGATGCGGATGAGCGGTGGCTTCAAGGCGGCGGGAGACTGACACGACCATGGGAATTCGCGTCTTAGGGTTGACCGGCCGGATCGCGACCTACCTCGCGCTGAGCCTGACCACGGTCGTCGCGCTGATTCCGGTGCTCTGGCTGATTGCGGCCACCACCAAGCGCAACGACGACATGTTCTCGTACCTCTTCTTCTCGCCGCAGCCGACCACCGCGAACTTCGCCCAGCTGTTCGAAAAGGTCCCGTTTCTGCGCTACCTGACCAACAGTGTGTTTATCGCGTGTGCGGCGGTGATGACGCAGCTCTTCTTCTCGTCGCTCGGGGGCTTCGCGCTGGCGAAGTATAACTTCAAGGGCAAGAAGGCGATCCTGGTCCTGATGATCGCGACCATGCTGATTCCCGGTCAGGTCACCCTCGCGCCGACCTATGAACTGCTCTATAAGATGGGGCTGGTGGATACGTACCTGGGGCTGCTGCTGCCCGGCGCGGTCAGCGTGTTCGGCATGTTCCTGTTTCGGCAGAGCATCCAGCAGGTGCCGGACGAACTGCTCCACGCGGCGCGCATTGATGGCTGCTCGGAGTTTGGTATCTACTGGAGCATCGTCATGCCAGTGTCCCGTCCCATGATCGGGGCGTTCTGCCTGATGACGTTCATGGGCACCTGGAACTCGTTCCTGTGGCCGCAGATTCTGCTGCACAGCAGCGAGCGGTTCACGCTGCCCATCGCGCTGAACCAGATGATCGGTCTGTACAACAACGATTACGGGATGCTGATGGCCGGCACTCTCCTTGCCATCCTGCCGGTCGTGGTGCTGTTCTTCGCCCTGCAGAAGGAGTTCGTCGCCGGCCTGACAACGGGGGCTGTTAAGGGATAGGGCGGACAACTTGTTGCCGTGGACCGTTACCGCCGTGGCGTCGAAGCCGTCGGATGGTCGCCGTGGACTGAAGTCCCGGCTTCTGTGATTCAAGCCCGCCTCCGCGGGCTCCAGAGGGCGAAGGGCGGCTACGGGCAATCCGTAACAGCATCGTCTACCGGAGCCCGCACCGACGAAGCAGAGCTTCGCTCGCGGAGGCGGGCTTGAATCACAGAAGCCGGGACTTCAGTCCACGGCGACCATCCGACGGCTTCGACGCCACGGCGGTAACGGTCCACGGCCATCCCACGGGCTGCGGCACAACCATGCCGCGACCGCCACGCCACGGCCCTACGCACTCCGGGCGCGATACACTAAAGCCATGCAAAGATGGCTCGCAATCGGCGCGGTGAACGGGTTCCTGGCGGTCGCACTCGGGGCGTTCGGGGCGCACGGCCTGAAGGAGCGGGTGGACGCCTACCGGCTCGGCGTCTTCGAGACCGGGGCGCACTACCACCTGGTGCACGCCCTCGCTGTCGTCGCCGTCGCTCTGGTCCTGGATCGCCTGCCCGACACCTCCCGGCCGCTGGCCCGCGCGGCCGGCGTCTGCTTCTCTGTGGGCATCCTGCTCTTCGCGGGAAGCCTCTATGCTCTCGCGCTCACGGGTATCCGCGCCCTCGGCGCGATCACCCCGCTGGGAGGCGTCGGCTTCCTGCTCGGCTGGGCGCTCCTGACCGCCGCCGCACTCCGGAAGTAGGCTTCCCCCATGTCGGCCCGGTCCCGGCGGCCCCTCAGCGAGAGGGGCCGCTGCGGCCGTTCTCGGGGCCGACCGGCGGGGGGGCAGGCGTGGTGAAGGCAGACGGCGGCGCCGCCGCCGCGGAGGCCGGGGGGCGACCCGCCGCGCCGCTGCCCTCGCTCACCATCAACTGCGTCAGGATGTCGCTGCGCTCCGGCACGAGCGAGATGCGCGCGCCGCTGTTGATCAGGCGCTGAGTCTCCAGTATCTCGAACATCGCGTCCAGCACTTCCGGGTCTTCCGAGACGTGGTGGAGCGCGGCGCCGATAATCTGCGGACGCATGGCCTGCGCCCGGGCGAAGGCGACCGCCGCCTGCCGGTCTGCGGTGCTGGTGATGATACTGACCTGGTTCGCGCCGTCCTGCTTGATGGCCGAGGTCACCTGGCGCAGCCGGTTGACGACCTTCTCCTCAATCTGGCGAATCATCCCGGCGTCCCGGAAGTGGACCTTGCGGATGTAGACCGAGCCGAGCTTGTAGCCCCACTCGTGCGATTTGGGGGAGACCTCCTGGCGCACTAGCACGCTCATCTTGTGGCGCGTTTCCAGCATCTCCGCGAGCGGCATGTTGCTCAGGCAGCGCACCGTCGTATTGCTGACGTTGGCGGCCAGGGAGCCCTGCGGGTCGGCGTTCTTGAACAGGTAGGCCACCGGGTCGCTGATGAACATCTCGTACCAGATGCCGATGCCCATCGGCGCGCCCTCCTCGGAGTTGACGGCCTGGCTGCGCAGGTACTTCTGGTCGAGGCGCATGTCAAGGACGTGGCAGCGGCCGAGCCAGTTGACGATCAGCGCCTGCGGCCCCATCTTCTGCCACAGGAAGTAAAGCCCCGGCTCCTCCAGGATGGCAACGACCTTGCCAAACAGGACGTAGACGTGGCAGCGTCCCTCCTCCACGATGGTGTAGACCCCCAGCGCGCGGGTCAGCCCTCCGAGGATCGGCATAATCAGGAACAGAGAGAAGAAGGTGATAACCGCCGGAATCAGGATGTTCATCGGTTGGCCCCTCCCTTGACTTCGAGGACGGCCTGCTGGGCGCGGCCGTAGAGGTTGAGGCGGACGTTGCGCAGGTAGGCGGGCAGGGCATCCGGCCCGTTCTTCTTCAAGTCCGTCAACTGCTCCGCGAGGGCCCGTAGCGGCTCGACCTCCGCCTCGGCGTTCAGCGTTTCGATCTCAACCGCGCGGCGGGACTGGACGATCTTCTGGTCCGCCGCAGCCTGAGCGAGGCTGATGTCGGAGGAGACGTGGTTGTGCGCGGTATTGATTGCCGCCAGCGCCGACTCCACCTCGTCGGGCGGGTCGATACCGGTGATGAGCGAGGCGTCAAGCTGGATGCCGTAGCGGGCCACGGAGGAGAGGCACTCGCGCTCCATGTGCTCGTTCAGGTCGCGCAGGTTCTTGCGCAGGTCATTGATGGAGATGCCGCTCACGCCGCTGGCGTCCAGCGGCGTGCCCACCGCGATGTCGCCCGCGGCACCCGCGAGCGCGGGGCCGGGAGGCGGGGCCTCAAAGTTGGCGATGCGCTCGCGCAGCACCGAGATGAAGTAGCCCATCACATGGGTGAAGGGGTGCTTGACGCCGAACAGATAGGCGTAGAGGTTGCGTTCGGAGACACGGTAGCGGATCTGGCCGTTGAGACCGGTGTTCAACTGGTCCTTGGTGACCGCTTCGAGTGTCTGCCCGCCTTCGTTGGCGCGCGGGTCCTCAGGATCGAAGGCCATGTTGACGGTCTGCGTGGCGACCGAGACCTTGTAGACACGCTCCCAGGGCCACTTGAAGTAGGGGCCGCCGGGCGGGATAACCCGCACCTGGGGATAGAGATACCGCTCGCGCTCCTCGGGGCGCAGGTGCTCCGAGATTGGATCATCGAGAGTGGTGGCCCCGGGAATGCGCTCCGCCCTGCCGAAGACCGTCTTCACGGCGCGCTCGTTCTGGTCCACGGTGTAGAGGCCAGCGACCAGGTAGCGCACCAGGAACCAGGCGATGAATCCGACGATCATACCGGCGATGACGTTCATGGGATAACCGTCCTTCCGACGTATCGGCGATGCCAGGAGGGAGGGGAGCGCCGTATGCACTCCCCTCCCTCCCAGACAGTCGCTATCTGCAAGACCCCCCGCGCGGGCTCAGGTTGCAGCCCCGGGCACGTGCACGTCACGCCGTCGTGGCGCGCCTACGCCTGTGGCTGCGGGAGGGCGGCCGGCACCGCTCCCGCAGCGAGGGCTTCGGGGGTGGTCTCCGCGGCGGGAGCGCCCGGGGCGGGGGATGCCGTGTCGTAGTCGTCCACGCGGATATACACCTGCCGGATGACGTCCTCGGCGCTGGTCAGACCCGCACGAATCTTCATCAGGGCGTCCTCGCGGATCGGCACCATGCCCGTCTGCTGCGCGGCGCGGCGCAGCTCCGAGCCGGTGGCGCGGTCCATGATGAGTCGCTGGAACCGCTCGTCCACCGAGACCACCTCATGCACGCCGATGCGCCCCTTGTAGCCCGTTCCCTCGCACTTCTGGCAGCCTACAGGGTGCCAGATAGGGTCCGTGGTGCTGATGGAGAGCAGCGCGGCCTGGCGCGGCGTGGGCGGCCCCTGGCGGCGGCAGGCCGGGCACAGGCGGCGCACCAGGCGCTGGGCGACCATGCCGATCAGGCCCGACGAGATCAGGAACGGCGGCACGCCCATGTCGATCAGACGGGTAACGGACGTCGGGGCGTCGTTGGAGTGGAGCGTGGAGAGTACGAGGTGCCCCGTCATGGCGGCGCGGAACGCGATCTCCGCGGTCTCGGCGTCACGAATCTCACCGACCAGGATGACGTCCGGGTCCTGGCGCAGGATGGCGCGTAGCTGCCGCGCGAACGTCAGCCCGATGCGCTCAAACACCTGGCTCTGGTTGATGCCCTCCATGTCGTACTCAACCGGGTCCTCGCAGGTGACGATGTTCGTCGTCTTGCTGCGCAGGACGTTCAGCGCGGAGTAGAGCGTGGTGGTCTTGCCGGAGCCGGTGGGGCCGGTGACCAGAAGCAGGCCGAGCGGCTGGTGGATTAGCTCATCGAAGGCCGCCTTGTTGTGCGGCGAGAAGTCCAGCGCCTCCAGCGGCCGGACCGACATGCTCCGGTCGAGAAGGCGCATAACGACCTTCTCGCCGTACAGCACCGGCAGCGACGAGATGCGCATGTCCAGCGACTTCCCGGGGAAGCTGACCGTGATGCGCCCGTCCTGCGGCAGCCGCTTCTCGTTGATGTCTAGGTCGGCCATGACCTTGATGCGCGCGACGATGGTGTCCTGGAGGTCCTTCTGCAGATCGCGCCACGTTTGGAGGACGCCGTCGATGCGGAAGCGCACCTCCATCTTGTCCTTGCGCGGCTCAATATGGATGTCGGACGCAGAGGCGCGGACCGCGTCGCCAATCATGGAGTTGACGAGCTGGACCGCCGGCCCCTGCGGGGACAGGCGCGAATCGGCACCTCCCCCCTGCTGCGAGGGGGCGCCGGGAAACTGATTGAACGGGCTGCCGAAGTTCTGCGACATGGCGTGCTGTCCTTATGTGGCGTGGGCGTGCGAGCGTACGTGTGTGAGACGGCGTGTGGTGCAGGTCTTTTCCCGCTGACGCGTCCGAGTTCCTTCCGGCGGGTCAGTGGGCGCCCTTGATGCGCGTCACCAGGAGGCATCCGGCCAGGAAGGCGAACGCCGAGATCAGGAACGCCGTGCTGTACCCCATGCCGGGGCGCTGTCGGTTTCCGAAGTCCACGAGAAAGCCTACCATCCCCGCCACGATCTGCGGCGATGAGATACTCGCCTGCCAGATGCCCATGTCCTTCGCGGCGTCCTCCTTGCTCGGCAGGACGTCCGCGGCCAGCGCCCATGTGGCGGAGATATAGGCACCGTAGCCGACGCCGAAGGCGACCGCCAGCAGCAGCATAAGGTCGTAGTCGGGCACGAGGGCGAACGGGACGAGCGTGGCGAACATGAGCCAGCCCGCCCCGATGATTACCCGCTTGCGGCCGATGCTGTCCGTCAGTTTGCCCGCGTGGACCGCCGTCAGTGCCCCTGACAGCGCGATCGTCAGCGCTGCCACGAGGGTAGCGTTCTGCACCTCCGCCTCGCGGGTGCCAGCGAGGTGGGCGCCGAAGACGGTCAGGTCGTGCACGCTGTCCTTCAGATAGTTGCTCACGTACACGAGGATCAGGTAGAAGCCGAACGCCCCGAGGAAGCGGCTGATCCAGGTCCACCGGTAGTCCGCGGAGCGGAACGGCGCGACCCAGCCGGCAACGATCTTCCGCACCCGCTCTTCCGGGTCCGAAGTCCGCGACTCAGCAGGGGGGGCGGCGCTCTGTAGAGCGGGCGGCTCCCGGTAGGCGTAGAGCGTGATGACAGCGAAGACGATGTTGATGACAGCGATGGCGGTGTAGATTTTGGCGATATCCCCGAGGGGGATGGCGATGGCGACCGCGGCGATCTGGGCAATCAGTTGCACCATGTTGATGGTGCCGCTCGCCTTGCCGCGATGCTCCTCGGGGACAGCGTCCGCCACCACCGAGGCGTAGGGGCCTGTCGCCACGTCGTCCGAGACCTGGAGGAACAGGTAGGCGAACATCATCAGCGGCAGGGAGTTCGCTCCCGCCAGGAACAGCAGCGCCACCGATGTCAGCGCAGCGCCGATGGCGATGAATGGCCGCCGTCGCCCGAACCGCCCGCGGAACCGGTCGCTCAGAAATCCGAAGAGTGCGGGGCCAATCATGGCCTCCGCCGCCCCCAGGGATACGACGGTTCCCCAGGAGCTGTTCGCCTCACCCCCCGGCACGACGTTAGCAACCTGGATGGGCTGCAACAGGAAGACGATAAACCACTTCAGGCTGACCGCGAACCAGTAGGCCGAGGTGCCCACATACCAGGAGAGCGCGTCCCGAAAAAAGCCGCCGCCCGGCGGCGGGGCGGCAGCGGCGGCGTCAGCGGGTTCCGTCGGGGGACTTTCCGGGGGGGAAACGCTCATAAAGGGGTGACTCCCGTCTCTTTACTACACCCTGCCCGGCAGAGAAAGCAAGGTTTCTACGGTGCCGAGCCACTTGGGGGCCGCCACGGTGGGCGCAAACTCGGCGTGTACGCGCTTCCACCCCGCCTCCCCCATATGCCGGGCCAGGTCGGGGTCGCGTAGCAGGCGCAGAAGGTTCTCCGCGAGAGCATCGCTGTCTCCCGGCTCGGACAGGAGCCCGGTCTCCTCATGCGCCACCATCTCGGGCACCCCGCCGGAAATCACGGCGACCGCGGGCAGCCCGGAGGCCATCGCCTCCTGAAAGACCAGGGGACAGGCGTCGTTCTCGGTGGGCAGGGAGAAGATGTCGGACTCGGCAAGCAGGGCCGGAACGTCCGAACGCCCCCCCGCGAAGACCACCCGGTCCTGAATCTGGAGCGTTTCCGTTAGGGACTTCAACTCCTGGTCGTAGGCGTTCCGGGTGAACGTCGCCCCAATGATGAGCAGCCGCGCCCGGGGGGCTTCCCGGGCGACCTTCTGGAAGGCGCGGAGGAGAAGGGCATGTCCCTTGCTGGGGTCCAGGCGGCCGACGGAGATGATGACCTGAGCGTCCTCACCCCAACCGAACTCCGCCCGCAGGTTGACGCCCTTCTTTCCGGGGTGGAAGCGCTCCAGGGGCACCGTCTCATGCTGCGTGAAGATGCGCTGCGGGTCAACGCCGACGCCGATAGCCTGATTGCGGATGAAGTTCGATGCCGCCACCAGGCGCGCGGCGCGGCGTATCTGCCCGACCATTCCCGGACCCAGCCAGTGCCCCACCGGGTAGTGCAGGTGAATGATGTGCGGCAGGACTCCCCGGGTCAATCGCTTCGCGAGGTAAACGTCGAACGTCTGCTGCGAGGTGTAGATCACATCGGGCTGGACGTTTCGGATGTACTCCCGGAGCCTCGGCAGGGCGTGCGGCAGCCGCCGGGCGATTCGGAGTGCCCTCCCGATGCGCGGCGGGGACGCCGGGACCGACAGGTCGCGCCCAAAGTCCAGGAACAGGTTCTGCTCCGGCCGCTTTAACTGCGCCGGCCGGTTCTGGGACGGGTCCTGGGTGTGGGTCTGCCATACGAAGTACGGCTCGGCACGTTGAGGGTCAACGTGCTCCGCGATCGTCTTATGGCTGTTGTACTCGGCCGCCGTTTGAAGGGCCGCATGGAGGAACAGAACGCGCATGACAGGGCAACCCCGTGGAAATGATTGGTCCGGGAATCAGGGAGTCTCGCGGCTCTATTATGCCACTGATTGCCCTCTATCCCGGCAGGGGAGAAAACAAATCGCCGCCGCGGTCGTTGCACCTCGCCGGGGTCGGGGAAAAAAGGGCAGGCGCCCGCGGCGCAAAAGGCCGCGGGCGCGCGGGACTCGGAGCGTTCAGCCGGGATGGATGTCAGGCCGCCGCGGCAGCCGCCGCCTCGATATCCTCGCCGCGCATCGCGGCGATCTCGCGGGCGTACTTCTGCATCACGACCTTGCGCTTGATCTTCAGCGTCGGGGTCATCTCGCCGCTGTCCACGCTAAAGGTAGTGTCCAGAAGGGTGAAGCGGCGCACCTTCTCGAAGTCTGCCAGATGCTTCGAGTGTGCGTCGATCTCCTGCTTGACCTTCTTCTTCACCTCGGCGGATTCCAGCAGCGCGGCGTCGCTCTCGAACGTCAGCCCCTGCTCCTTCGCCCAGTCCTTTAGCTTCTCCTTGTTCGGCAGCACCAGAGCGGTGACGATGTTCTGGCGGTCGCCGATCAGCACGATCTCGCTGAGGAACGGCGACTGCTTCAGCGACGATTCGATGGGCTGCGGCGCGACGTTCTTACCGTTCGCAAGGACGATGATGTCCTTCTTGCGGTCCGTGATCTTGAGGTAGCCCTCTTCGTCCAGCACGCCGATGTCCCCGGTGTGCAGCCACCCCTCATCGTCGATCATCTCCCGGGTGGCCTCGTCGTTGCGCCAGTAGCCCTTCATCACGTTGGGGCCGCGATACAGTATCTCACCATCGGGCGCGATCTTGATCTCGCCTCCGGGGACGCTGAGGCCGACAGTGCCGACCTTGGGGCGCCGGTTCGGGTTGATAGCCATGACCGGGGAAGCCTCGGTCATGCCATAGCCTTCGATGATCGGGATGCCCAACCCCTCGAAGAAGCGGGCGGTTTCCGCGTTTAGCGCCGCGCCGCCGGAGACCAGGAAGCGCAGGCGCCCGCCGAACCGCTCGCGCATCTTACCGTATACGAGCTTATCGAAAACCAGGTGCTGGGCGGCGGCCACCGGCCCAACATGGCCGGTAGTGCGCTTCTTCTCGGCGTACGCCCGCCCGGCCTCCAGCGCCTTCGCGAAGATTGCCTGGTTCTTCGCGGGCTGCTTGGCAACCGTGTCCTGTATGCGCTCCTGGAACGCCTCGTAGACGCGCGGAACGCACACCATGAGGGTCGGCTGTACCTTCGCCATGTCGTCCAGCAGCGTACGCGGACCTTCCGAGTAGCCCACCGCTGCACCCGAGCGCAGCACCAGGTAGTAGCCGGTGGTCCGCTCGAAGACGTGGCACATGGGCAGGAACGACAGGAAGGTGTCGTTCTCGTTAACCGCCTCGCCCTGACGTCGGAAGTGCTCCAGCGAGGCGTCCACGTTCGACACGAAGTTCCCGTGCGTGAGCATCGCCCCCTTGGGGTCGCCGGTGGTGCCCGACGTGTAGACGATGGAGGCCAGATCGTCCGGCCCCACGGCCCGCCAGCGCCGCTCGTACTCCGCGCCGAGCGGATTCTCCTCCCCGCGGCGCAGAATGCTGTCGAGCGTCTGGACCTTTGCCTCGTCGCTCACCGGCCCCGGCTCCATGGCGATGACGTGCTCCAACTCCGGCGCGTCCCGCCGCACCTCGATCGCCTTCCGAAGCTGCTTGGCGTCGGAGACCACCAGCGCCTTCGCGCCGCAGTTCTTCACGATGTAGGTGATCTGCGGCGGGGGCAGGGTGGGGTAGATAGGCACAACCACCGCACCGAGCGCCAGCGCTGCCAGGTCGGTGATGGTCCACTCGGGCCGGTTCTCCGACAGGAGCGCCACCCGATCTCCCTTGTTGATGCCCAGTGCCGCCAGGCCCGAGGCCATCCGCTCCACGCGTGCGGCTAGCTCGGCGTAGGTGATGTCCTGGAACTCCTTGTCCACCTTGTGGCGCAGGGCTGCCTTCGGCCCGAACTTCGCCACCGTCTCGTGGAACACGTCGTTGATGGTCGGTATCGTCTTCGATTCTTTTGTGGTGCCAGGCATGGGGTGTGGTCCTTCTATCTCCTCGCCCGCGTGCGTGCGCCGTTGCGGGGACCCTTCATTGTACATCACCGCCGCGCGTGCTTTCCCAGAGCCGCAGCCATCCAGACAAGCGGCGTCAAAAAGGCGAGCCACAGGAGGATACTGACGGTGGCCGAGAAGAGCGGTCCGGCCAGACCGTGCGCGGCCGTTTCTACCGCCGCCATCGGATCGAACACTCCATTGGTACCCGTTCCCATCGCCGATTTCCTCCCTGAATCGTAGGGCGCGCCGTTCGTTCGACGCCCCTGGAAGGATTGTAGGCCGGGTGGATGCCCGGCCGCGCGGGGCATTCGTCCTTATTCCGGAGGAGGAGCGGTCCCAGTATGGCTGGGACCGTGGCGGCGACAATGGGGTTATGCCAGGCGAGCGTCCCGGAAGGGGCGGGAGAGAAGGCCGACCAGCGCGGCCGCGCCCATCCCGATGCCCATCAACAGGAACATCGCGACGATGCCGACCTGCTCGGTGAGCCAGCCAGCCAGCCCCGCACCGAGGGGCTGAACACCGAAGCTTGCCATGGTCAGCAGGGCGTTTACCCGGCCCCGGTACGTGTCCGGCACCACCGTCTGCAGATAGGTGTTCATCGGGATCTGGGCGAACGGCAGCGCGATGCCCGCCGCGAAGTTCCAGAAGGAGAACAGCCACAGCGCGCGGGAGTAGGCCATCGCGGCCACGGTGGCTCCGACCACGGCCAGGCCCCCGATGAACGCCAGCCCGGGCCGCCGCAGGTGCATGCGCCCGACCGCGACGCTGCTGGCGACCATGCCGGCCATGAAGGCGAATTCGAACAGCGCGAGGGTGCGGTAGTCGCCCCCGAACCATGCGCGGTTGACCGTGACGTAGACCACCATGAAGGGGGAGATAGTCACCTGCACGAGGACGTTGAGGACGACCAGCATCAGCAGGACGTGCTCCCGGCGGACGTAGCGCAGGCCGTCCTTTAGCTCCCGCCACGGGTCGCTCTGCATCTGCGTGCGCTCCGGCTCCAGAGCGGGCAGGCGGCGGATGAAGACCGCGGAGAGCAGGAACGACAGACCGTTCAGCACGACGGCGCTCAGGAAGAAGCGATCCGGGTAGAGCACATACAGCGCCCCCAGCACGCTCCCGGAGATGCCGAGGCCAATCAGTGGCATGAGGCTCTGCGTCGCCTGGCTCAGGGCGTTCGCGGTCAGCAGCTTCTCCGGGGGGACGAGCGCCGGTATCGCGGCGTTTTTGGCCGGCGCGAAGAAGGCATTCACCGTGCTCAGGAGGAAGCCCGCCGCGAAGAGAATCCAGACCGGCGGGGTCGCGTCGAAGTACAGCCGGATGGCGAGCACCCCAAGCAGCACCGCGCTGGCGATGTCCGCGAACAGGAGAACCTTGCGCCGGTCCACACGGTCGGCCACCACCCCGGCGGGCAGCCCGAACAGCAGGAACGGCAGCGCCTGGAGCGCGCCGCACAGTCCTACCAGCCGCGGGTCGCCCGTGATGCGGTCTACCATGAACAGGAAGACCAGGTAGTACAGCGCGTCCCCGAGCTGAGAAATGGCCTGTCCGATCCAGAGGTTACGGAACGCCCGAATCCTCAGCAGGTCTTTATACGTCGTCTCCATCGCCACTTAAACCGATGCTCCACCTTCCGTTACTATGACCGGCGGACGGCCAAGCGGTTCCCCGCAAGCGTCGCGCCGTGCGCAATGGCCCTTATCGCCCGGGGGAAGCGGAGCGCTAAACGGGGAGGGGGACGACTCTTACAGGACAATCACGACGGACGGGATGGTGTCGGTGATTACGGGGTAGGGCGGGAAAGCAGCGGTCGTGTCAGGAAGATTTCGCAGGCGTCCGGACTGGCGGCGCACTGCGCCGCCATCTCCTGCCAGTAGGTGTCCGGATTTTCGGCTATGCCGGCGCATGTTGAGGAGAAGGCGTAGGGGGCGTCCTGAAGCGCCCCCGGGCGCACGGCGCGCAACGTCTCTCAGCGCGCTCGAGGGGACCGCTCGATTCGGAGCGCGTTGCCGGACCGACCGGCGCCCTCGGGTGGCCCGGCAGGTCTGGCACGGCCTTACTCGGCCTTGACGCGGCGGATGGGGATGCTGGCGACCAGGGCGGTCGCGGTGCCGTCGCGCTCCACGGAGAAGTCCAGGCCGGTGCTGTCGATCTCAAAGTGGCGCGACAGCACCGCGAAAAGCTCCTGGCGGACCTGGTCCATCTTCGCCGGGTTGATGGTCACCCGGTCCGCCTGCAGGGCGAAGACGAGCCGCTCCTTAGCCACCTCGCGTGAGGGCTTTTCACTCCGACCGAAGATGCGGTCAAACAGCGTATTGATAGCCATGAGTTCGGTGCTCCCTTCTCCCCCGTTATCCAGCCACGAACAGCTTCTTCAAGCGCCCGAAGAAGCCTTCGTCTTTTATGCTCAGGTCCAGGAAGGGCACCTCTTCGCCGCGAAGGCGGCGCGCGATGTTACGGTACGCCTGCCCCGACTGGGAACCCTCGACCAGGGAAACGGGCTCGCCGCGGTTGGTGGACGTGATGATCGCCTCGTCGTCCGGCACGACCCCGAGCAGCTTGACGGCGCTGCCCAGAACCTCCTGAACGTCCTCCACCGCCAGCATCTCCTGGACCTTGACCATCTTGGGGCGGATGCGGTTGACAATGAGCTTGGGGTTACGCAGGTCCTGCGCCTCCAGGAGGCCAACGATCCGGTCGGCGTCGCGCACCGACGACATCTCCGGGTTCGTGACCACGATCGCCTCGTTCGCGCCCGCGGTGGCGTTGCGGAAGCCCTGCTCGATGCCTGCGGGGCAGTCCAGGAGGATATAGGTGTAGCCCTCCTCCTGGAGGCTGGCGACCAGCTCCTTCATCTGCTCCGGGCTGACCGCGCTCTTATCGCGCGTCTGGGCGGCCGGCAGGAGCACCAGGTTCTGGTTGCGCTTGTCCTTGATAAGCGCGGAGCGCAGCTTGGCCCGCCCCTCCACCACGTCCACCATGTCGTAGACGATGCGGTTTTCCAGTCCTAGCGCCAGGTCCAGGTTGCGCAGTCCGATGTCGGCATCCACCAGAGCGACCTTCTCGCCCATCTGCGCCAGCGCCATCCCCAGGTTTGCGGTGGTGGTCGTCTTGCCGACCCCACCCTTGCCCGAGGTGATCACAATCACCCGTCCTGTCTCTGCCATGAATCCCTCAATCTCCCTGGTCGTTCCTGAAAGCCCGACTCCAGGCAATAACCGCTATTATAACAGCAATGTTCGCGCCATCTCTTAGAGCGGCGATACCTGGATCTCGCCATCCTCAATGCGCGCCACCTCGGGGGTGCGCGCCGCCGCGCTGCCACCGCCCTTGCCCGCTGCCGCCACTGCCGATCCTTCGGGGGAGCGGGCGATCTTGCCCGCGATGCGCAGTTGCGGCGGATGCAGGCTCACGGCCACGATGCGGGCCGTTTCGTCCCCGGTGCAGCCCGCGTGCGCCAGCCCCCGCAGCGAGCCGAAGATGACGATATCGCCCTCTGCCAGCACCTCCGCCCCGGCGTTCACATCCCCCAGGATTACCAGATGGCCGTCGTGCACGATGCGCTGCCCCGAGCGCACGGTGCCCGGGACGTACAGGGCGTTATTCGCGCCGCTCGCCGCGGAACCCGCTGCCGCCGCGGCGGGTTCTGCGGTAGCCGCGCCCGCAGGACGGGAAAACTCAGGGCGCGGCGCCTTCTTGATTACCGGCATCTCGGCGTAGGAGACCAGGGCCAGCTTCTCCCCTGCTTCGCGCGTGGCGGCGTCCGCTGCCACGATGGCGACGGGCACCAGACCGAAGCCCAGCTTAACGCGGTCGAGCAGCGCCTCCAACTCCGGCTGCGTGACCGCGCGCAGGCCGCAGTCGAATGTCGTCTGCGCCCCCCGCCAGAACGAGCGCGCCTTCGCCTCGTCCAGACGCGCGTGGACCCGCTCCACGATCTGCTCCCAGGCGCCCTCTGGCGGGAGCAGAATCAGCAGGCCGTTCCGCCACCCCTTTACCTCGACATCAGCCACCAACGCCGCAATACCTCGTGCTTTCTCCCCGGCGCCGGGGCGGGGCGCCCCGGCCGCCGAAAATCCCCAGGAAACGTTTCGCCGCGGGGGGCGATTCTCCTGCCCTCCGACAGGCAAGGACCGACGGGGTAGGTAGCCCCGTCGGTCCTCGGCGCGCGAGCGTTTACGCCTTGCGCTTGAGGGTCGGGCCCTGCGGCGTGTCGGCGACCTCCCAGCCGAGCGCGGCGATCTCATCGCGCAAGGCATCAGAGCGGGCAAAGTCGCGCACGCGGCGGGCCTCCTGCCGCGCCTCGACCAGCGCCACGATCTCGGCCGGGGCCTGCTCCTCTTCCTTTAGCACCGCCCGCGTCTCGAAGTCCAGCGCCAGCACCGGGTCGAACGCCTTCCACAGGCGGGGCGAGCCGTAGGTGTGCAGGGTCGCGACCGCCTTCGGGACGTTCAGGTCGTCGTTCAGCGAGGCCAGCACCTCGTTGTATGCCTGCTTGAAGGCCTCCTCGCTCGCAAGCGGCTCGTCCTCTGCGCGGGCGATGCGCTCGTACAGACGGTTCAGGCCGGTCTGCGCGCTGTCCAGGGACTCTGCGCGGCCTTTGCCCGTCGCCGGGTCATCATCCTGCCACTCCCAGGCCAGCACCAGCTCCGAGCGGTAGTGCGTCTGGAGGCACAGGTAGCGATAGGCGATCGGGTCGTAGCCGCTGTCGATGAGCGTCTGAACGGTCAGGAAGCCGCCCTTCGACTTGCTCATCTTGCCCTGCGCCATCACCAGGAAGGCGGAGTGCATCCAGTAGCGGGCGAAGGTTTTGCCGGTCGCGCACTCGCTCTGCGCGATCTCGTTCGTGTTGTGGACCGGGATGTGGTCATTGCCGCCGCAGTGGATATCGAAGGTCTCGCCCAGGTACTCCATGCTCATAGCGGAGCACTCGATGTGCCAGCCGGGGTAGCCGACGCCCCAGGGGGAGTCCCACTTCATGACGTGGTTGGGCTTATTGGCGAACCAGAGCACGAAGTCGGCGGGGTGGCGCTTGTCCGGGTCCACGTTCACGTCCTCGCGCGCTGCCTGCTTCTGCTCGTCCAGGCGCAGGCGGGCGAGCTTGCCATAGTCCGACACCTTGCTGGTGTCGAAGTACAGCCCCTCGCGCGTGGTGTATGTGTAGCCCTTCTCTTCGAGAATGCGGTTCAGGCGGATCATCTGATCCACGTGCTCGGTGGCACGGGGCAGGACGGTGGGGCGCTGGATGTTCAGCCGCCCGAGATCGCGCACGAACGCCTCTTCGTAGAAGCGCGCGATCTCGAACGGCGACTTCTTCTCGCGGACCGCCGCGACCTGCATCTTGTCCTCGCCGGCATCCGCGTCCGACGTCTGGTGGCCGACGTCCGTGATGTTCATCACGTGGGTGACGTCGTAGCCGTTCAGGCGCAGGGTGCGGGCAAGCAGGTCCTCAAACAGGAACGTGCGAAGGTTGCCGATGTGGGCGTAGTTGTAGACGGTGGGGCCACAGGTGTACATCCCGATCTTGCCGGGGGTCAGCGGTTCGAACTTCTCCTTGGTTCGTGACAGCGTGTTGTACAGGTAGATGTCCACTCAGGCGTCCCTTCTCCGCGTTCGGCCCGCTTTTGCGGGCAAAACGGCGCATGAATCAACCCTGAATGCTACCATCGGACGCCCGCCCCTGCCAGACGCGCGGAACGGTTCGCTCCCGCCTCCCGGACGGGCCAAGACTCCGGACGGGCTAAGACCATCGAGGAGGAATCAGAGAGGGGAAGGGAAGGCGGCAGCCGTTGGGGACCGCTTCTGGCGCAGCCGGTCAGCGAAGCGGCGCTTCGGTGGTGTCGGGCGCGAGCGCAAGGGCAACGGCGCCCTCGAAGGGCAGGGCCGCCCCCTCCGCGAAGCATTGGACAAAGCGCTCCGCCGGAAGCGCGGAGCGGACGAAGTCCTCGCGCTTGTTCGCCAGAGCCCGCTCCTGCGGCGTCAGGGTGATGGCCTCGGCGGTGTCGTACGTGTCCCGCCACCCGAGGAGGCGCGCCGCCCGCTCCGGGTCGCCCAGGTGCGCCAGGCACACCGCGATGGAGTGGATGCAGATCGCCGCGCTCCACCGGTCGCCCAGGTCCCGGCTCCGCGTGAGCGCCTGCCGCAGGAAGGAGAGGCTCTCCGTCCATCGGGACGTGTTCATGCACAGATGGCCGAGGCCGCGCAGGCAGGTCGCAACGCCATAGGGGTTGTTGATGCGCCGGTAGGTCTCCATGCCCTGCTCGTAGTACTGGCGGGCCCGGGCGTCCTCGCCCAGTCCCACATAGGAGTTCGCCAGGATGGCCAGCATCGTTGCCACGCCCCAGTCGCTCCCGATCTCCTGGTACAGCGCCAGGGCGCGCTCTCCCTGGGGGACCGCTTCGGAATCCCTGTATTCGCGCACCAGCGCGCGGGTCAGGTTGGTCAGCGTCAGCGCTAGCGCGGGCCGGTTGCCCGTCTCTTCCCAGTAGGCCGCCGCTGGCTCCAGGTGTTCGCGCGCCGCCACCGTGTCGCCGCGGTCTACCGCCAGCAGGCCGAGCCCCTGGTGAACGCGCGCCCGCACCGTCTCGTCCCCCTCCCGACCCGGCACGATCTCCGCCATCGCCTCGCGCAGGCGGGCCTCCGCCTCGGCGAGGCGCCCCTGGTCGCGCAGCAGATCCGCCAGGAGGACAAGCACGCGCAGGCGCGCGGCCCCCCCGGGCTGCGAGCGCTCCAGCAGCGACGAAGCGATCTGCTCGCCCTCGCGCAGATAGCCGCGCCGGTACCAGAAGAACCCGACGTCCGCCGCCAGGTGCAGCGCCCCCTCGACGTCGTCCTGCTCCGCGAGGTGCTGGATCGCCGCCTCGATATTAGCGCGCTCTCGCTCCGCTTCGGCCAGCGCAGCGTCTTCGCGCGGCGTCCACGCAGCTTCCCGGCACCGAGCGGTGAGGTCCCGCACCCACTCCGCATGGCGCGCGGCGACTTCCTGCCACTCTTTTTCCGAGAGCTGCTCCGCAGCGAACGCCCGCAGGCTCTCCAGCATCCCCCAGCGAATGCCCCCGTCGCGCTCTTCACCGAAGAGGAGCGAGCGTTCGCGGAGCTGCGCAAGGTACTCGAGTGCCGCCTCCTCACCGGTTACCACGCTTGCCGCGCGCGCCGTCCACCCGCCGCGGAAGACGGACAGTCGGGCAAACAGGCGCCGCTGCTCCGGGGTCAGGAGGCGGTAGCTCCAGTCCATCGCCGCCCAGAGCGAGCGATGCCGCGACGACTTGTCGTGCCGGGTCGGGGTGGCCAGCAGGGCGAAGCGCTCCGCAAGCCGTTCGCGCATCTCCGCCGGGGTGAGCGACTGCGCACGGGAGGCGGCCAGCTCGATGGCGAGCGGGACGCCCTCCAGGTCGCGCACCAGCGCGGCGACATCTCCCGCGTTGCGCTCCGTCAGCGCGAACTCAGGATTGACGGACGCGGCGCGGGCGGCGAACAGCTTTATCCCTGCCCCTTCGTCCAGCGCTCCCAGGCTCACCAGGCGCTCGCCCGGCAGGCCCAGGCGTCGGCGCGAGGTCACCAGCAGGGAGAGCGAGGGGGCCTCGGTCAGGAGCCTCTGCACGACCGGCGCACCGCCCGCCGCCACCTGCTCGAAGTTGTCCAGCACCAGCAGCGCGGGCGCCTCCCCCAGGAAGGCCGCGATCTGAGCGATAGGTTCGGCGCGCGGGTCGCGCGGCAGGCCAAAGCCATCCCGGATTGCGGTGAGCACCTGCCGGGCGTCCGTCACATCCGCGAGCGGGAGAAAGGCGACTACGCCGGGGTAGCGGCGGGCGTAGCGGCGCGCGGCGGCTAGGGCGAGACGGGTCTTTCCCATCCCCCCGGCGCCGGTCAGGGTGACCAGGCGATTTTCGGCGAGCGCCTGCCCCAGACGGTCCAACTCGTCCTCGCGCCCGAAGAAGTGGCCCGGCTCCGGGGGCAGGAGAAGAATCTGTCCCGTCTGCGTCGCCTCTGCATTGCCGTCCGCATCGCCCGACGCAACTCCCCGGGCGGCGAGGGCCGCTAATACCTCGGCGTGCAGCGTCTCCAGGCGCTCTCGCTCCAGGAGAATCCAGTCATCGTAGAAGCCGGGCAGGAACGGGCCGGCGTAGAGCCGGTTCGCCTCGTCCCAGCGCTTCTGGCGTACCGCGGCCTCAAACCGGGCGACATCGGTCTCGATCAGGTCAGGCGCCAGACCGATGGTGTGGTTTCCCTGCGAGAGCAGAAACTGTTCGCCCGGCAGGGTTGTGGTACGGAGGGTGCGGCGGACCGAGGAGAGGGTGGTGCGCAGGTTGACGCGCGCCGATTCGGGGGTGGCGTCGGGCCAGAAGAGGTCGGCTAACTCCTCGCGCCCATACTGCCGGTGCGGGCGGAGCGCCAGGTAGGCCAGCAGTGCGGCGGCCTTCTGCGTTCGGAACCGGGTGACTTCGACCCCATCGCTCCCGCGCAGCCGAAGCCCCCCCAGCATCTCGATCCGCCAAACCGCGTCACTCATACTACCCAGACGGATTGTACCGTCTACCCGCCTGCCCGTCAGCAAGCGGGCGGGGTGGCGGCGTCCCGCCCGTACTTGCAGCCGGAAAAAGGCGCCGGCACGCCTCGCTTTTTATCCCTGGTGCAGGATGTTGAGGACATCGCCGTCCTGCACGACGTAGTCCTTGCCCTCCAGGCGCATCCAGCCGCGCTCCTTGGCGGCGGACCAGGAACCGGCCTCCACCAGCTTGTCCCAGTCCACAACCTCGGCGCGGATGAAGCCGCGCTCCAGGTCGGAGTGGATCACCCCCGCCGCCTGTGGCGCCCGGTCTCCGGCGCGGATGGTCCAGGCGCGGACCTCCTTCTCGCCCGCGGTCAGGAATGTGCGCAGACCTAGCATGCGGTAGGCCACGCGTACCAGGCGGTTCAGGCCCGGCTCGGTGAGCCCCATGCTCTCCAGGTACTCCGCCGCCTCCTCCTCAGGAAGCTCCGCCAGCTCGGACTCGATGCGCGCGGACACGACCACCACCTCCGCGCCCTCGTTCGCCGCGAACTCGCGCACCGCGGCCACGAGCGGGCTGCCCTCGCCCTCCGGCAGGTCCGACTCGGCGACGTTGGCGACGTAGATGACGGGCTTGCCGGTCAGCAGGCCGAAGTTGCGGTACGCCTTCGCCCGCGTCTCGGGCTCGCCCGCGGCGGTAAAGGTGCGGGCGGGTTTGCCCTCCGAAAGGTGCGTGAAGAGCGGCTCGGCGATATCGAGCAGCTCCTTGTCTTCCTTGACCGTCTTCGACGTCTTGCGCAGGCGCTCCAGCCGCTTCTCCAGCCCCTGCAGGTCGGCGAGCGCCAGCTCCGTCTCGATGGTCTCCAGGTCGCCGAGCGGATCGACGCGCCCCTCGACGTGGATCACGTTCTCGTCCTCGAAGCAGCGGACGACGTGCGCGATGGCGGCGACCTCACGGATGTTGCCCAGGAACTGGTTGCCCAGCCCCTCGCCCTTGTGCGCGCCCTTCACCAGGCCGGCGATGTCCACGAACTCCACAGCCGTGGGCACGAGCGGCGGCACCCGGTCACCCTTGGTGTAAACCTTCTGGAGTGCCACGAGGCGCTCGTCCGGCAGGGTGACCACGCCGACGTTCTTGTCGATGGTGGCGAAGGGGTAGTTCGCGGCGAGGGCTCCCGCCTTGGTGATCGCGTTAAAAAGGGTGGACTTGCCGACGTTCGGCAGACCGACGATTCCGACTCCGAGGGCCATGGTGCTTTCAGTTCTCCCTCGCTATCATGCGGCACGCCCGGGCTTTCGTCAACCCGTGCCGCTTGGCACGGCGGGCGAAGGGGCGGCGGTCAGACCGAAAAACGGGGGTGTTTAAGACACACGTTGACGCAAATATTATCAGCGTGTCATACTGCGAATTAGATCATCGGAACGTTAGTGCCTTTTCTTACCGGACCGCCTGCGACGGCGCAGCGCGCGTCCCCTGTTGCTGTGGCGAACGGAGGAACCTGCGATGCCCATCAGCAAACGGCTCCTGGCGGAGTTCTTCGGCACGTTCTGGCTTGTACTCGGCGGGTGCGGAAGCGCCGTGCTCGCGGCCAAGTTCCTGGTCGGCGGCGCGGACAGCGGTGCGCCCCCCAACATCAACCTGGGGATCGGTCTGCTCGGCGTCTCCCTCGCCTTCGGCCTGACGGTCCTCACAATGGCGTACGCGCTCGGCCCCATCTCCGGCGGACACTTCAACCCGGCGGTCACGCTCGGCCTGGTGGCCGGCAAGCGGTTCCCGGCGGGCGAGGCCGTCCCTTACATCCTCGCGCAGGTCGTCGGGGCGGTGGCGGGCGCGGGCATTCTCTACATCATCGCCAGCGGTCAGGCGGGCTTCTCCGCACCGGCCAGCGGCTTTGCCGCCAATGGCTATGGCGAGCACTCCCCCGGAAACTACTCGCTTGCGGCGGCGCTCATGGCCGAGGTGGTGCTGACCTTCTTCTTCCTGCTTATCATCATGGGGGCGACCGACAAACGCGCCCCGGCGGGCTTTGCTCCCATCGCCATCGGGCTGGGGCTGACGCTTATCCACCTGATCGGCATTCCCGTGACCAACCTGTCGGTGAACCCCGCGCGCAGCACCGGCCCGGCGCTTTTCGTGGGCGAGTGGGCCCTGGCGCAGCTCTGGCTGTTCTGGGTGGCGCCCCTGGTGGGGGGGATCCTGGGCGGCGTTGTCTACAACGTGATCGCAGAGCCGGAAAAAGCCTCGGATCTCACTCCCACGCCGGATACCACCCCCGCCCCCGCGGCGGTGTAAGCGGCCTATCCCACCGCGCCCGAACGTTGCCGTCGCGCCACCCCCGGCGCGACGGCGACCCGGTAGAACAGAATCTGCTGCGCCCAACCCGCGCGTTCCCCGAACCGGTCGCGGAACGCCTCGCCCACCCGTGCGTAGGCGGCGGGTGTGAGGGACCTCCCCGCCAACTCCGGCGCGTACCGCGCCCGCGCCATGCGCCAGATGTGCGTGTCCACCGGCACGGCGTCGTCATGGTCGAGTGAGAACAAACGGATGCAGTCCGCGATCTTCTCCCCAACGCCCTCAAACGCCATCAGGGCGGCCTTCGCCTCGGCGGGGGGGAGGGAGCGCAGGAAGCGCAGATGGCCCGGCTCGCGTGCGGCCAGGGCCTGCGCCGCGGCCGCCACGCGCCGCGCCCGGAACCCCAGACCGAGTTCCCGGAGGCGGGATTCGGTGGCCCCGGCGAGGTCGGCGGCAGCCGGGAAGTGGATGCCGTCACCATACTCCGTGGCGACGGCGCGCAGCATGCCGGAGATCCGCGCGATGGGTGCCACGGACGCGCACAGGAATGAGAAGAAGCACTCCTCAGGGTCCTGGCGGAGCAGGCGGATGCCGGGATGGTCGCTCCAGCACTCCGCAAAGTGCGGGTCTGCCGCTGACCACGCCTCCGCGTGAGCGGGCAGGTCGAGGTCGTCGAGGCGCAGGAAGCGGCGCACGCTCTCCTCGGCATCGGCCCCGGATGCCGCTGTGTCCAACTCGTAATAAAGGGTGCCATCCGCGCCCTGGGCCAGGCGAGCGCGGTGCCCGCCCTCCAGCACCCCGTGCCACACGCCGTCCCCATCCCGCGTCCAGCGGAAGACCTGCCCGCTCGCCAGCGTCGCGTCCAGGTCCAGCGCCTCGCGCGAAACGTCCGTGATTCGTCCCGATTCCACGGGCCGATTGTACCACCCGGCTGCGGCGGGGCCGGATAAAAAAAACAACCTCATCGGTGGACGGGTGTATGGCATCACTTGAGAGGGTGGCCGCGATACCATGCGTGGTCACTGACTCCTACCTGAGGCACACACCTGACTCCTGCACCTCTGGATCAGGGAGAGAAGAGGAGACGCCGCTCAGCGAGGCGGTAGCCGTCTAACACCCTTCCGTGGATTGGTCTTCCGTGGATTGGTTGCCGCAGCCCGTGTGGTGCCGTCGATGCGAACGACGGCACACCGCGGCGGTAGGCAGAAGAGGGGACGATGCCGGGGAAAGGGCGCACGAACGAGGGCGGAGAAGGGGAGGACCCTGCGGCAGTGGGCTCCGCGGTGGCGGCGGGACATGCCGCGGCAGTGGGGCATGTGGATGTTCTGGACGGCCTGCGCGGGTTTGCCATCTTCCTTGTGGTGACGTTCCACCTCTGGCAACTGTCCTGGCTGGACATCCCCGCAGCGCTGCACTTCCCCGTGTCGCTGGAGTTCATCGCGCGGGCGGGCTTCTTCGGCGTGGAGATCTTCTTCTTTATCAGCGGCTTCTGTTTGTTCTGGCCGCACGCCCGCCACGTCTGGGAGGGGGAGCCGCTGCCGACCTGGCGCGAGTACGCTGCCCGCCGCGCCGCGAAGATACTCCCGTCGTACTACGTCTGCCTGCTTCTGGTTCTGCTGTTCTTCCCGCACGAGTACGTCGCTCCGGGCCGCCTGCTGTGGAACGTCGTGACGCACCTCCTGTTTTTCCACATCTGGTTCTACGAGACGTACCCTTCGATTAACAGCGTTACCTGGTCGCTGGCGGTAGAGGTGCAGTTTTACGTGCTGTTCCCCCTGGTGGCGGCGTCCTTCCGGCGCAAACCCTGGCTGGCGTTCCTCGCCCTCGCGGCGGTGGCGCAGTTCTGGCGACTCGGCGTGATGCAGTACGGGAGCGCCGACCCGTTTCCGTACACGGTCCAGCAGAGCCAGTTGCCGGCATTCCTGGACCTCTTCGGCGGGGGGATGCTGGCGGCCTGGCTGGTGGGGGATCTGCGGCGCCAACGCGCGCGGGAGAGGGGGCCAGAGCCGTGGCTGTGCGCGCTGGCTGCGGTGTTCGCACTGGCCGCGATCGTGTGGCTCATGCACGGAGTGACCCAGCACCCGGACTCGCCGCTGGGCCTGCGGGACTGGCAGGTGCGCCAGCGGTTGCCGCTGAGTGCGCTGCTGGTCGTGTTCACTACCACGGCGGCGCTCGCCGCGCCCGGGTTCCGGCGAGCGGTGGCGAACCCGTTCCTGCGGTTCCTTGCCGCGATCTCGTACAACCTGTACCTGTGGCACCAGGTGTTCCACACTTGGCTGTTCTACGGGCGCATCCCCGCCCCGGCCACGGCGGACCCGCACCAGGACCCGGTGTGGCAGTGGCGCTTCACGCTCCTGGCGCTGGTGGTGGGCCTGAGCGTGGGCATTCTGGGGACGTATCTGATTGAACGCCCGTTCCTGCGGTGGTTCCGGCGCCGTTCGGAGCGGAAAGGGGAATAAGACAGCACCGCCCGCCCCGAAGAACCGGGGCGGGCGGTGCTGCTTTATGGGGCCACGGCAGCGGCTACGGGAAGGTAACCGTCTTACCGGTGGCAGCGGACTCGTAGAGGGCTTCCAGAACCTCGGACACCACGAGCGCCTGCTCCGGCAGGACCACCGGCGTGGTGTCGTTCACCACGGCGTCGATCCACGTCGCGGCCTCGATGTGCTGCGGCTTCTCGCTCTTACCCTCGTAGAACGCAACGCCGCCCGCCTGCAGCTCAATGGTCTGGGTGTACAGACGCCCGGACTTCTCGCCGTTGATGCGCAGGCCGCCGATCATGTCCGCGCCCGCCTGGCTGCCGAAGAGGGTGCACTTGGCCTCCTCGGAGAAGAGGGTGTTCAGCGCCCAGGACGACTCCAGGTAGATGGACGCGCCGTTCTTCATGGTGATGAAGCCGAACGCGGAGTCCTCGACGGTGAACTTCTTCGGGTCCCACGGACCCCAGGCATTGGCCGCGTTCTCGCGGTCGGCCAGCTCGCGGTGGACGGTGCCGGTGACGGACTGGACCTCGTAGTTGTCCATGAGCCACAGGGTCAGGTCCAGCGCGTGCGTTCCGATGTCGATCAGCGGGCCGCCGCCCTGCTTCTCAGCGTCCAGGAACACGCCCCAGGTCGGGACCGCGCGCCGGCGCACGGCGTGCGCCTTGGCGTGATAGACCTTGCCCAGCTCGCCCGCCTGGCACATCTGGTAGAGGTACTGGCTGTCGGAGCGGTAGCGGCTCTGGTAGCCGATGGTCAGCTTCTTGCCGGTGCGCTTGGACGCCTCCAGCATCTTGCGGGCGTCCGCCGCCTTCTTGGCCATGGGCTTCTCGCACATGACATGGCAGCCCGCCTCCAGCGCCGCGATGGTAATCTCGGCGTGGGAGTCGTTCGGGGTGCAGACGTGGATCACGTCGCAACCGCCCTTGGCAAGCAACTCGGTGTAGTCGGTATAGACCTTGGCGTCGGCGACGCCATACTTGGCGGCGGCCTCTTCGGCGCGCTCGGGGACGATATCGCAGAAGGCGACCTGCGCCACGTTATCCAGGGTGGCCAGGCTGGGCATGTGCTTGCCGTTGGCGATGCCGCCGCAGCCGATAATGCCTACCTGTACCTTCGACAGCTTGGATGACACGGAGGAATCCTCTCAGGACTGGTTCGTTAAGTCGTTGGGCGGCCGGCACGTGCCGCTTCCGGTCGTGCCGTTCGCGCTCGTCTTTCAGATTCGCGCCGCGCCTCGGGATTCCCTTTGTCGGAGAAGGGAATGAATTTATGTAGTTATGGGCGTGAATCTCCGCCCGAAACGAACGGCCCCGTATCCCACACGGTCGCTTGTCTGGGGCGGACTACCCCTGGCCGGTCCAGTCGGCGCCTGCGGTCTCCTTCCAGCGGGTGCGGATCGCGGCGAAATCGGCATCGGAGAGGCGGGCGCCGTCCGCAAGCAGGGCCGCGTTCTGCCTCCAGCGCTCCGGCTTCGCCGTGCCGACGATCGCCGTGTGGACGCCCGGCGCCGTGAGGGTGAAGCGCAGCGCGGTCTTCACTGCCTCGTCGCCTGACAAGAACGGATAGGCGAGCTTGCGCAGCCGCTCCCAGTAGGTTGTGTGGTAGGAGTTGGACGGCGGCGCGTCGCCGGAGGACCAGGCGGCGTTCGCGATGGGGCGCTTGGCAATGACGCCCATCCCGGCCTCCACCGCCTTCGGGAGCGTCAACTCGATGCACTCCTGGTCCGCGATGTTGACGCTGGTCTGGAGTGTGTCGAACGCGCCGCACTCGATGGCGTACAGAGCGTTCTGGCGGTCCCCGCTATAACCGATGAAGCGCGTCTTGCCCTGCTCACGCGCTCGCTGCAGGACCGCGATGACATCGCCCTGTTTCAGCAGGTCCGCGCCGCACGAGTGGAGTTGAATCAGGTCCACGTAGTCGGTCTTGAGCCGCTGAAGGCTGCGGTCGATGCTACGTGCCATCATCTCCGGCGACCAGTCATCGCCCTCCAGGCCGGAGGCGTGCCCGACCTTGGTGAAGAGGTAGAAGTCCCCGCGCCGCCCGGAAACAGCCTCGCCGATGAGCGCCTCACTGGCGGTGTCGCCGCCGCCGTAGCACTCCGCAGTGTCAATGGCGTTCAGCCCCGCGTCCAGCGCCGCCCCGAGCAGCCGGGATACCGTCTCCCCCGTCGCCCGCTCGAACCCAATCTCCGCACCGCCGAAGCCCAGCACGGACACTTCCATGCCGGTCTTGCCGAGTACACGCTTTTCCAAGAATATCTGTCCTTCCAGATGACCGTAGGGCCCTCACCCGGGGAGCCCTCACCCCCGTCCCCTCTACCGCCGCGGGAGAGGGGACGGGGGTGAGGGCCCATCCCGACCCTTTCCCTCAGGATACCTGCGCCTTATCCTTCTCGCGCTTCAGGAGGCGGGGGGGGTAGAGCGTGAGGTTGACCGCGGGTTCCACCAGTACCGAGAGCGGCGCCTGCTGCTCCTCCGGGGTGAGCAGTTCCAGCGTGCTCCAGGGGGTCAGCTTTGCGGAAACGAGGCGGCCCGGGGTGGGGGTGAGCGGCGCGTGCTCCACCGGCGTCAGGCCGACGCCATGCTTTGGAAGGGCGGCGGCGTAGTACCACTCCTCGCGCCGGGTGAGGAACGAGGCCATATCGTCGAACGAGCCAAAGGGAGGAGCGGCCTCCGCCGGCACGGGGAGCGCGGCGGCTTCTTCGCCCTCTTCCGTGGCGGCCACCCGACCGCTCACCTCGACTTCGGTCTTGCCCAGGTCGCCGGACACGCGCAGGGAGTAGGTGTCGAACTGCCCGCGCACCGGGTCGCCGTTGATGTGGACGCCGAAGCGCGCATAGTCGGCGTTACGCGCGAGCGCCCGCTGCGTCAGGTGCGCGGACGATGTGCTGACGAACAGGCACACGGAGAACGCGCCGCGCTGCTTCCCGGCCCGCCGGGTCAGGATACGGTAGTCGCACCGGTGGTAGCTGTCGCCGCTCTTCGCCGGGGCGGGGGACCAGCGCAGGTCCTCCCAATAGGCGCACACCGTCTGCAGGAACGCCAGCGGCTCGCCGTCTGGTCCCGGCAGCAGGTCCGGCGCCAACCCCTCGGGCAGGTGCGCCCGTGCGCGGTCGGCAGGCACAGCGTAGGTGAGCACAAGGCAGTCCAGAAGGCGGGCGGTCATGGTGGCCGCGCCGCGCTCCGGTCGCTCCAGCGTTTCTTTAAGGCGGGATAGCAGTTTCACAGTCCTGGGTACGTTCGCACGGCCTCCGCCCGTTTCCTCCGGCGGGTTTTCCACAGCTTTTCCACAGTTTCCACAGGCGAGCCCTTTATCGTTCTGGCTTCGCGGGGCGATACTGGTCCTGAAAGCGATTCACGGGAGCGACTTGCGGAACCGACCGATCAAGCGCGCCGCTGAACCCAGGCAAAGTTTATGTTGATGTCCGGCAACAATCCGCAGTGTGGAAATACCCGTACCCCCTCACGCCCGACCGCGGCGTGGCGAGGTACCGGCGTGTTCGCGCCCTGTGGTGGCGGCAGCCGGGGAAGGAAGCGAGGACGATAGCGCGGCGATAACAAGCCCCGTCCTCAGCGCCCCCTCCCCGGCCACCGAAGATGGCACGGAAGCGGAGGGGGCGTTTTGTTTTTCAAGGAGGATCACCGAGATGGTGCACGTTCGTTTCGAGGGTCGCTCCCTCGATATCTGTGAGCGGGAGTTGAACCTGACGGCGGGCATGAGCGACGCCGAGATCAAGGCGCGCATCGCGGGCAAACTGGACGTCGCCGTGGAGCGCCTGCGGGACTACGTCGTGGACCGCGTCCCGAACGGCAACCTGATCCTGCGCCCGATCGCCGTCTACGGCTAATAGAAGATGTCTGCTGCTCCGCGCCCCGACGCGCAAAGCGTACACACGTCCGACTCATAATCGGGAGGTCGCAGGTTCGAGTCCTGCCGCTTGCACCTTTTGCAGGCGTAGCTCAGTGGTAGAGCACCAGTGAAACCCGCTTTGTGGACTTGCGCGGAGCAGCCGTTCTCTTATAACCGTTTTGACCGTCGCGCGCCCCGACGCGTGAAGCGTACACACTTATCGCTTAAGGAGCGGGAGGTCGAGGGTGCAAATCCCTCCGGGTCCATGACCACGGGCCCGTAGCTCAGGAGCAGAGCGCCTAACAGTGACCACCGCTTTGCGGACTTGCGCGCGACGGTACAGCTTACCGTTTCTGGTTTTCGGCACGGTCCCGGCGGCGCGCCCCGACAGTCGAGGCATACACACGGTAACGGCCGGGGCTCCAAACCCCGGCTTGTAGGTTCGAATCCTGCCGCCTCCACCAATCCGGAGGCGTGACATTCGCTGCTTCGCGAACCTGCGCGCCGCCCGCTGTCCGGTCCGTGCCCGAAACCGGTTCTCCGTTCGCGCCGTGGCCTCTCCCCTGCCGTGGACTGAAGTCCCGGCTTCGTTGATTCAAGCCCGCCTGCGCGGGCTGCATTGGGCAAAGAACAGCTACCGCCTGCCCGTATCTGGCTGCATTTACCGGAGCCCGCGGAGGCGGGCTTGAATCAACGAAGCCGGGACTTCAGTCCACGGCAGGGGAGAGGCCACGGCACCATGGGGCGAGGACCCCCGAAGGAGGTGACACCATGACGACGACCATGACCAGCGGCGAGCGCGATCTGCGCCTCGACATGTTGAACGGCCTGCTGACCACGCCCCACCGTGAGCTGGGGAAGGTCGCCGCACTGCACGATGACCTGGCGAAGCGCGACCCCCTGTTCTACGGCCACCTGGCCGCGTGGTACCAGCGCAACGGTGATGTGCGCGACCACAAGGAGGTCTTCATCGCGAACCTGCTCACCAGCGAACTGGAGGAGCAGCGTGGCGCGGGCTTCATGCTGGTCCAGGAGCTGCCGCCCTACCAGGTCGCGCGTGTGGTGGACTTCCTCAAGACGCACAAGCACAAGGTGCCGCGCTCGGCGCGCACAGCGGTGACCCGCTACCTGCGCAAGCGCGAGGCGAACGACGCCCAGTTTGACCGGGCGGCGGTGCGCGCGCGCGAGGCGATGAAGCACCTGTACGCGACCCTGCACGTCAAGCCGGGGCCGCGGGCGGAGGCGATCCTGTTCAAGGGCCAGCCGCCTGCGGACAGCCTCGCGGCGGCGCTGAAGGCGCTGGCAAAGACCGAGGACCCGCTGGCGCAGGCGCGCCTGATCGTGGAGAAGAGCCTGCCCTTCACCGTGGCTGTCGGCGCGCTGAAGAAGGTGACGCCCACGGTGCTGGTGGCGCTCGTCAACGCGATGACGCCGCAGGAGGTCATTAACAACCTCAAGGCGCTCAAGGCGCGCGGGGCGATGGACGCGCCGGAGGTCAAGGCGCTGATCGACCGGAAGCTCGACGAGGCGCGCACGTCCGGCCGCGTGTCGGCGTTCAAGGCGCTCGTGGCGGCGGACGCCGCGGACATGGACGACGAGACGCGGGCGCGGCTGGAGGCGATCACGAACGAGCAGGTGAAGAAGAAGGGCCGCATCACGAAGCCGACGGCGCTCCTGGTGGACAAGTCGTCCTCCATGAACGAGGCGATCGAGATCGGCAAGCAGCTCGCCGCGCTCGTCTCGGGCGTCGCGGAGGGCGGCCTGACCGTCTACGCATTCGACACCGCGCCGTACCGGGTGAAGGCGAAGGGCCCCGACCTGACCGACTGGGAGAAGGCGTTCGCGCCGATCAAGGCCGGGGGCGCGACGAGCCTCGGCGCGCCGCTGGAGGCGATGCGCCTGCGCAAGGAGGCGGTGGAGCAGATCATCCTCGTGACGGACGAGGAGGAGAACACGTCGCCGTACTTCGCGAACGTCTACGACCAGTACGTCAAGGACCTCGGCGTCGCGCCGAACGTCGTGATCGTGCGGGTCGGCGGCGTGAGCGACTATGTCGAGAAGAAGATGGCCGGGAAGGCGCAGGTAGATACGTTCACCTTCACGGGGGACTACTACGCACTGCCGAACCTGGTCCCGATGCTCGCGCGCCCGTCGCGCCTGGAACTCCTGATGGAGATCCTGGACACGCCCCTGCCGGAGCGCCCGGCAGAGGCGTGAGCCGGGCTACGGGGGCATGAGGCGCTGCGGTCAGAACCGCGGCGCCTCGTTTTTTGGGAGGAGGGAAGACACTCATGCAGACCCGTTCGAACGCGCAGCAGATCGGCGAGGACCCGCTCGGCCAGGTAGACCTGTGCTTCGTGGTGGACACCACGGGCAGCATGGGGTCGTTCCTGACCGCCGCGCGGGAGCGGCTGGCCGAAACCGTCGCGGCGCTGGCGGCGGAGGCGGATGTGCGGGTCCGCTTCGGCTTCGTGGAGTTCCGCGACCACCCGCCGCAGGAGCGGACGTTCGTGACCCGCGTCCATCCGTTCACCGACGACGCGGAGGCCATCCGGCGCGTCCTGAACGGGCTCAGCGCTGTGGGCGGCGGCGACGGCCCGGAGGCGGTCTACGACGCCTGCACGAAGATGGCGTGGCGCCCGCACGCCTGCCGCTTCGCGCTGCTGGTGGGGGATGCGCCGCCGCACGGCATCCGCGCGCACGAGCAGCGCGGCAGCGAAGGGGAAGCGGCGGGGAAGGGCGCCCGCGCCGCGCGGAACGCCGGGGGCGACTACCCCTGCCCCTGCGGTCTGGACCTGCACCAGGTCGCCGCGGCGGCGGAGGCGAACGGCGTGGTGCTGCACGCGCTCTGCATGGGCGCGTGGGCGGAGACGGTGGCGTCGTTCACCGCGCTCGCCACCGGCACCGGCGGCACGTGCGTCCCGTCCGGCAACGCGGGCGCGGTGATCGCGGCCGTCCGGCGCGTCCTGGCGCACGAATTCGGCCGCCTGCCGCTGGACCGCCGCGCGCTGGCCGTCGTCCGGGAGCGGGCCGGAGATTGCGACACGCGGGCGCTGGCGGAGGCGCTGGACGTGCCCCGCGCCGAGGCCGCCGCCGCGCTCGCCCGCCTGGGCCGCCGCGGCCTGCTCGACGCCTATCTGCC
>Ga0065721_10048982_pt1 | contig 54330 bp, 55 predicted proteins | sample Mesricmetagenome_FD_59108 | JGI IMG/M metagenome (GOLD analysis project Ga0065721, IMG submission 59108) | Mesophilic microbial community from rice straw/compost enrichment Sample: eDNA_1 v2 (version 2) | ecosystem: Engineered > Solid waste > Grass > Composting > Bioreactor | place: USA: Davis... | reverse complement strand
CGGGGCTGGCCGAGGCCGCCCGCCTCGACAACCTCGACAAGCGCATCTACTGCATCCTCGGCGACGGCGAGGCCCGCGAGGGTCAGGTCGCCGAGGCCCTCGACTACATCATCGACCGCAAGCTCAAGAGCGTGCTGCCCATCTTCAACTGCAACGACTACGGGCAGGCCGACCGCGTCTCCAACCAGCAGTCCGCCGAGGTTCTCGCGGCGAAGCTGACCGCCTTCGGCTACGAGGTCAAGGTCATCGACGGCCATAACCCGATGCAGATCAAGGCCGCGGTGGACGCCTTCATCGCCTCGCAGGAGAACCGCTCCGAGCCGTGCATGGCGGTGGTCGCCAAGACGGTGAAGGGCTGGGGCGCGGCGTCGCTCCAGGGGGCGGGCTGGCACGGCAAGCCGCCCGTGGGTGACCAGCTCAAGAAGGCGCTGGCCGAGCTGGACCAGAAGCGCGTCGAGGTCACCAGCGCGCTGGCGACCAGCGACCAGTTCACCATCCAGCCCCCCGCCGAGGCCCCGCAGAAGGACTACACCACGCCCGAGTACCCCACGCTCAGCGAGGCGATGAAGAAGTTCGACATGGAATCGCTGCTCCAGAGCGGCACCATGGCGACGCGCCGCGCCTACGGCATCGCGCTGCGGGCGATGGGCCAGGTCAACGACCGGATCGTCGTGCTCGATGCAGACGTCTCCAACTCCACCTTCGCCGAGTACTTCAAGAAGGACGCCAAGACCGCGCCGCGCTTCCTCGAGTGCAAGATCGCCGAGCAGAACATGATCTCGGTGGGCGCGGGCGTCTCCGCCGGCGACAAGATCCCCTTCGCCAGCACCTTCGCCAAGTTCGTCACCCGCGCGTACGACCAGGTGGAGATGGCGATCTACTCCGGCGCGAACCTCAAGATCGTCGGCAGCCACGCCGGCGTCACCCTCGCCGCGGACGGCCCCAGCCAGATGGCCATGCCCGACGTCTCCTGGTTCCGCGCCTTCACGACGATGCGCGACCACCGAGGCAACCCCGGCTGCTACATCCTCCAGCCCGCCGATGCCTTCGCCGCCTACGCCCTCACGCAGGTGATGGCCGAGTACGAGGGCGTGTGCTACATGCGCACGCTCCGCGTGGACACCGAGTTCATCTACAACGACGACGTGGTGTTCAACCTCGGCGGCTTCGAGGTGCTCAACGAGGGCCGCGACATCGTGATCTGCGCCGCGGGCTACATGGTGCACGAGGCCAACAAGGCGGTGGAGCTGCTGGACAAGGCCGGCATCTCCGCGACGCTGGTGGACCTCTACTCCATCCCCTTCGACGCCGACGCCCTGCTGGACCTGGTGGGCCAGAACAACGGCCTGTGCCTCACGGTGGAGGACAACTTCGGCGGCGGCATCGGCAGCGCCGTCGCCGACGCCCTGCTCGACAGCGGTGACGCCTTCAAGCTCCAGCAGATGCACGTCCGCCGCATCCCCAAGAGCGCCAAGACCCCCGACGAAGTCCTCCAGATGTGCGGCCTCACCGCCGCGGACATCCAGAAGACGGCGATGACCATGCTCGGGGTGTAACCCCCCCGAAAGGATTGGTTGCTGTTCCGGATTCCGGGTCAGTCTCACGAAGGCGACAGCCTTCCGGGCTGTCCCCTGCGCCGGCCTTCTTGTGCCGAGCCGCCGAACCCGCATCTCTTGAGCATCGCCGCCGCCGTGCCTTTCTTCGTGGGTACGCTCTGGCGCTATGCGCGCTTGCATTCTGTTGATCGCGGTGCTCGCGGCGTTCGTCCTGCCCGCGCGGGGTCAGACCGCCGCGGACCTGGACCGCGCCGTGCTCCGGGCCGAGCTGGGACGCTTCTGGGGCGCGGTGCTCGTTCAGCGCAAGGGCGAGGTGCTGCTGGCCAAGGGCTACGGCTACGCCAACGAGCAGCTCGAGCCCATCGCCCCCGACTCGCTCTTTGACGTCGGCTCGGTGTCCAAGATGTTCACCGCCGCGGCGATCCTGCGCCTGGAGCAGGAGGGCAAGCTCTCTCTTTCGGACCCCCTTTCCACGTTCTTTCCCGAAGCGACCCCGTCGGCGAAGGACATCACCCTTCTGCACCTGCTCAGCCACACCTCCGGCAAGTCCGACCGCGAGGGCGCGATCCAGCCGCTGAACTTCCAGGACCGAGACCGTGCCGTGGAGCTGTTCCTCCGCTCACGCTCGGCGCACAAGCCCGGTGATGCGTTCGAGTACTGCAACGGCGGCTACGTGGTGCTCGCGGCGGTGATCGAGGTGGTCTCGGGCCAGCCCTTCGAGCAGGCGATGCGCCGCCTCGTGCTGTCTCCGGCGAAGATGGACCGCTCCGGCTATCTCGACGGCGAGGGGCTCAACCCCGCACGGCAGACCACGCGCCTGATCTCCGTGCAGAACCGGCGCGGCCCGATGCTCGACAAGAGGATCGAGCCCTGGGCGTGGGGCCTGCGCGGCGCGGGCGGACTCTGCACCAGTATCGAAGACCTGCGCGCCTGGGACCATGCCATCCGCACGCACGCCCTGCTCAACAGGACGCAGACCGAAAAGTGGTTCACGCCCGTCAAGTCCGGCTACGCCCTGGGCTGGTACGTCGGCAGCGACGACGCCGGCCGCCGCACCCTGCGCCACGCGGGCTCCACCCGCGGCTATCGCTGCGACCTGCTCCTCTACCCCGATGAAGAAGTCTTCATCGCCGTGCTCTCCGGCGACATGGACCATCCCTCGACCATCACCGACGCGCTCGCCAAAGTCATCTTCCCCCCCGAGCCCTGCGCCACGCGCGCCCAGATCACCGTTCGGCGCGAAGAGCTGAACGCCTACCGCGCCGCGGTGTACGACTCGGGCGTCAGGCTCTCCGTCTCGCGCGCTGAAGCGCGCCCGCGCATGACGCTCTCTCTTCCGAGCCGCACGCTCGCGACCTTCACCCTCGACCCCGCCGCGGCGACGAAGCTCGCGCACTCCATCCGCGCCACGCTCGAGGGCGACGCGCACCTTCCCGCGAAGGGCGCCATCAAGGCGGGCGTGTACCTCTACCACTATCCCGACGCGGCGGAGGCCGGATCGCTCACGATCGAGGAGGGCGTCTGGTCGGTGCTCCCCGCCTATCGCGGGACCGGCGAAAAGGGCGAGCCCATCCGCGACAACCGCATCGTGCTCGTCCTCAGCGACCCCGCCGCGGAAGGAGTCTGGCCGGTCATGATCCATGTAGATGATGAAACCGCCCGCCGACTCGCGCCGGAGTTACAGGGTGTTCCCTAGCACCAAAGGATCAGGGGAAATGACTTCCATCGCGATTCTGTGCTGATCCAACAACACCGGCCCTGCCCGCATCGTTATCCACGAAGCGGACGTCGCGCCGCACTCAAGAAAGAACTCGCCCCTCCGCGCCTTGAAGGCCGTTCCCTTCGCCGCGGGAACGCGACCGCCTAAGGAAGCTCCCGGCGCAAAAGAAAACCGCCGTTTCGTGCCGAAACGGCGGCGCGGCCGGCTTGCGGTTTATCTGTTTACTTGCGGTCCGCGATGACGGCCCGCAGCAGCTCCTTGCGCTGCTCCAGGGTCAGCTCCTTGCTCAGCGCGCGCATCGCGGCGAGCTTCTCCTCGTCGCTCTTGGCGGCCTTGGCCTTCTCGACCAGAGGGGCGATCTTCGACGCCGCGGCGGGCTCCAGCCCCAGCTTGGCGGTCAGCGCGTCGGCCTTGGGCGCGGCCTCGATGAGCATGAGCCGGTGGTAATACAGCGGCTCGTCGAGGTACTGCTTGTAGGACATCGCCAGGTTGCGGCGGTGATCGGCGTTCAGCTCGGCGATCAGCGCCTGGTTGTACTCGCTGCTGATCTTGCGGTTGAACTCCGCCTGCTCCGGGGTGAGGATCTGCTTGTCGCGCAGGTCCTCGTAGACGGGCTTGGGAGCCGCGGGAGCCTTGAGCGGCTTGCCCACGTTCAGCAGCTTGGCGAAGTTCTCGTTCTTCGAGACGTCGATGGTCTCGAAGATGCCATCCTCGATCTGCTCGACGAGGTCCACGTTCGCCGCGACGATGGGCTCGAAGGCGGCCTTGCGCTGGGCGAGATAATCGCGCAGGTTCTCGACCTCCTCGGGCTTGAGCATCGGGTTGTGCTTGAGCGCGGCGTACTCGGCGGGCTCGCTCAGGCGCTGCACCTTGCCGTCCTCACCCTTCACCACCAGCGACTTGTACGGCAGGTCGGGGAGCTTCACCGGCGTCGCGGTCTTGCGCGTCGGAACCGTCACCGGGGTGACGTTCGGCGCGGGCATGGGGGGAATCGGCGCCACCTGCTTCTCCGGCGCGGGGGCCTCCGAGGGAGGGGGAGGGACCACCTGGGCCAGCGCGGGCGCGGCGAGCAGAGCAAGTGCGGCGGAAATCACGGCGTGGTTCATGGGTCTTTCTCACGGGCCCGGCTCACGGCCGGGGATGGGATTATCGGCGCGCCCGGGGGGCCGGTCGCATCGGGCTGTCGGTTGTTTGACCGACTCCGGTGCCTGTTCGGGGGAAAACGGGTTATCCGAGGCCCGAGAAGCAAAGGGACACCGGGACACCGGCACACCGGGACAGCCGGGAGCACCGATGCAGCGCGACTCCGTGACTCCTCACCGTACCACCGCGCTCTCCGCCCCCTTCGCGTTCCCAATGAAACAAGGGTCGAGGCTCAGCGCCCCGACCCCTGGATCATGCATCACTGCATCGGTGCCGATCACTCCTCCGGCGCGATGTCGTCGTCGCCCTCTCCCTCGCCCGGCGTGCCGGCGGCCATGGGGGTCGCCATCTTCACCGCCAGCACCTGGAGGCGGATCTCCTTGAAGAGCTCGGGGTTGTCCTTGAGGAACTGCTTCGCGGACTCACGCCCCTGGCCCAGGCGGATGTCCCCGTAGCTGAACCACGCGCCGGACTTCTGCACCACCTTCGCGTCCACCGCCAGGTCGAGCAGGTCGCCCGCGGCGGAGATGCCCTCGGTGTACATGATGTCGAACTCGGCGTCGCGGAAGGGAGGGGCGACCTTGTTCTTCACCACGCGGGCGCGGGTGCGGCTGCCGATCGTGACGTCTCCCTCCTTGATCGCCCCCGTGCGGCGCACGTCGATGCGCACGCTCGCGTAGAACTTCAGCGCCCGGCCGCCCGTGGTCGTCTCCGGGCTGCCGAACATCACGCCGATCTTCTCGCGGATCTGGTTGATGAAGATCACCGTGCAGTTGCTGCGGGCGATCACCCCCGTGAGCTTGCGCATCGCCTGCGACATCAGCCGCGCCTGCAGGCCCACCGTCGCCTCGCCCATCTCCCCCTCGATCTCGGCCCGCGGCACCAGCGCCGCCACCGAGTCCACCACGATCAGGTCCACCGCGTTGGAGCGCACCAGCAGCTCGCAGATCTCGAGGGCCTGCTCCCCGCTGTCCGGCTGGCTCACCAGCAGCTCATCGACGTTGACGCCGATCTTGCGGGCCCAGGAAGGGTCCAGCGCGTGCTCCGCGTCGATCACCGCCGCGACGCCACCCTCCTTCTGCGCCTGCGCGGCGATGGTCAGCGCCAGCGTCGTCTTGCCCGAGGACTCGGGACCGAAGATCTCCACGATCCGCCCGCGGGGAATCCCCTTCCCGCCCAGCGCCAGGTCCAGAGAGAGCGCGCCCGTGGAGATGCCCTGGACGGCGAGGTAGGCGTCCTCGTCCATCCGCATGATGGCGCCCTTGCCAAACGTCTTGTCGATCTGCTGGAGGGTGAGTTCCAGGGCCTTCTTCTTGGCCTTGGCGTCGCGTTCGGCCTGCTCCGCGGCGAGCTGCTCGGCCTTCGTGGGCTTCGAGCCCTTCACGGCCTTGACGGTTTCGCTCTGCGCGCGCACGTCCTTCGCTTCGATCTGCGACATGTCAACCTTTCCGCTGGGTGCCGCCGCCGTGACGGAGGTTTGAACCCAGGCTCTTCAACGCGGTTTGCCGCCAGGCGACCGCCTGACCTGCCGTCGGGGGCGGCGTTGAACGCGAGCCCGACCATGGGACTTTACCAGAGCCCGAACAACAGCGTCAAGTCTTGGTAGGGTATAGGTTGGAAATTGTGCGTAAGTGTTTGGGATGGAAGTGATAGCGCTGTGGATAAAACGTGGAGCACGCGAGGCCGCACGCCGAGGCGAAGGCCCCCCAAGCAACTCGGCGCGTGCCGCGGGCGCGCTTGCTACGCAAAAAGCGGGTTCTGAAGGATTAAACGCTCGAAACCCTCTTTCGCACTGTGGGGGCCGGTGTTAGTTTGTGTCTTCCCGCTCTTCTGCGGGCAGGAGAATCAAAAGATGCTTAAAGCTTTGAAGGCGCTGGTCGTCGGTGCGGTATGTGTGAGCGGCTCCGCGGCGTTGGCACAGGCCGATGGTCCGGACGTGATCTATCAGAACATCACGAGCACGTGGAACTACGGGCTGGTGGGTGAAACCCGCGCCTACGCCTTCGACAGCTACACCTGCAACATCGGGACGCAGAACCTGCGCTGGGGCGGCTCGTGGCAGGGCTCCCCCGCGCTGGCCATGAACCTCTACCGCATCAACGACGGCCGCATGGTTCAGATCGGCCTGTCGTGGTGCAAGCAGGCGTGCTGCGCCGCGGCGAGCACCGGCTGCGGCACCTGCAACGGCACCGGCGGCACCATGCTGGGCGTCGGCTGCCGCGACGTGTACGGCGCGAACTACAACGGCGGCCAGACCCGCCTTGCCCCCCGCTCTCAGATCAACGCCTTCACCGGCGCGATGACCCTCGCCCCCACCACCACCGGCGACGCGATCTACAAGCGCCTCCAGGTGGACAACAAGGACGTGGACCCCACGATCCCCGGCTCGATCTTCATCGGTGAGGGCGTGTACGTCGCCAACGACGATGCTCCCGTGGGCAACCACTACAACAACGCCACCTGGAAGCAGATGACCGTCCACCCCACCAGCCGCGACCTCACCCCCGTCGGCGCGGCCCACATCGGCGAGCCCGCGATCTACGCCTGGCGCGCCCTGGGCGGCCCCAACGGCACCGAGGACGCCAGCGTCAACATCTTCCCGGTGGACATCCCCGGCGAGGGCCGCGTGTACCTGGGCGCGAAGGTCTCCGAGCTTCCCAACGGCGAGTACCTCTACACCTACGCGCTCTACAACCTCAATTCTGATAAGTCCATCCGCTCCTTCTCGTTCCCCTTCAGCAACAATGCCAACCTGAAGAACGTGGGCCAGAACCTGCCCAAGTACCACTCCGGCGAGCCCTACCTCAACGTCAACTGGACGCTGACTCGCGAGAACCGCACGCTCTCCTTCGCTACTCCTCAAACCTACGAGCAGCAGCCCAACACCAGCGCTCTGCGCTGGGGCACCATGTACACCTTCTGGTTCGTCAGCGACGCCGCGCCGCGCTATGACGGCACCGTCACGCTGGGCGTCTTCAAGCCCCACACCGTCCCGAGCGTCGAGGTCACCGGCGTGGCCGTCCCCGGCCCGACCTGCGGCACCGCGGACTTCAACCGCGACAGCGAAGTCGGCACCGACGCCGACATCGAGGCCTTCTTCGCCTGCCTCGGCGGCAACTGCTGCCCCACCTGCCAGTCCGTGGACTTCAACGACGACGGCGACATGGGCACCGACGCCGACATCGAGTCCTTCTTCCGCGTCTTGGCCGGCGAGGCCTGCTGAACCGACCCGCCTTTCTCCTGCCACTTTCAAACGCCCCGGCTCCGCGCCGGGGCGTTTTTCTTTGCGCCAAGCCGCCTTTGAGCCTGATATGACGGATTTTCCCGAACGACACCCCGATCCTCATGGCGGCGATCGAGAGCAAGCGCGGCTTTCTCGTAACGGGCGACAAGTCCTGCTTCGGCGATTTCTATGGACACACGCTGGAAGGCGTCGCTGTGCTCGCGCCCGCGGCTTTTCTCCGCGTCATGATCGACATGACCTCTTCAATAAAAAAACTCGGACGTCTGCTTTGACGACTACAGTTGCTTCAAAGGGAGAATCGCCATGATGTGCCGCGCCATGCTGACCGTCACAGCTCTGACCAGTGCGATGCTTGTTGCGGGTTGCGAAGAGAAGTCCGCCCCGCCGCCGGCCCCCGCTCCCGCCCCGTCCACTTCTTCCGGTGCCGCTCCCGGCCTGCCAGCCGAAGCGAGCCGCGCCGTCGCCGCCTCGGAGAGCGACGTGAAGTCGCGCCTGATCAGCTCGCTGGAGTCGGGCATGAACTCTGCGAAGACCGAGCTGGAGGCCCTGCGGGCCAAGGTCGCCGCCGCGACGGAGGAGAAGAAGCCCGAGATGCAGGCGCTGCTCGACAAGGCCCATGAGCATTACGAGAAGCTCAAGGAGGACCTCGCGGCTCTCAAGGCCGACGCGGGCGAGCGCTGGGACAGGCTCTCCGCCGAGGCCAAGCTCTCGCTCGACAACGTGAAGCAGTCCATCTCCGAGTTCACGGCGAAGTACAAGTAACCGGCGCGGTATGCTGGCCGCATGCCCACGCTGTGCCCCGGCTGCGGCAACCCTTTCGCCGACGACGCGGTGAACGTCGCCGCCGACGTGGCTTATTGCCGCGTCTGCGACAAGGCGCACGCGCTCTCGTCGCTCGTGAAGAAGCAGGGGCCCGATCCCGAAGAAGACCTCGGCCAGGTGGACCTGCTGAGCCCGCCCGTGGGGGCGTGGTACCGCGACGACGGCGTGGAGGTGGTGATCGGCGCGACCGCGCGCCACGCGAGCATCGCCTGGTTCTTCGTCCTTTTCTCCGGCTTCTGGAACCTGGTCACCTGGACCATCCTGCTGGCGATGATCTTCGGCAGCTCCAACGTCTCGGGGCCGGGCATCACCCACAGCGGCGGCCAGACCCACGTGGACCTGATCGCCTACCTCTTCATGATCCCCTTCATCGCCGTCGGGCTGGGCACCGGCGCGGCGGCCCTCATCCTGCTCTTCGGCCGCTGCGAAGTGCGCATCCGACGCGTGGATGGCGTGCTGTTCCGCGGCATCGGCTTCCTCTCCCGCCGAACGCCCTTCGACCCCAGCACCGTGACCGCCGTCCGCACCAGACCTTCGGGCTGGCTGCAGAACAACCGCCCGATGAGCGAGATCGTGCTGGAAGGGCCGGGGCTGCGCTTCGGGGCATCCCTCACGCCCGAACGCCGGAAGTTCCTCGCCGCCGCGCTGCGGAAGGTCCTGGGCTGCTGAGCCGCGCTCGCGGGCCTGACCGGGCCTGACTCTGGCCGGGGCATCAAGAAGGCCTTGCGGATACCCTCGGGAGTCATGACGCAGGCGCCGATCCAGAAACAGTCACCGACCCTCCGCGATCTCACGGCGGAGATGCTCCAGAAGGAAGCCGAGATCCGCCAGGGCGGCGGCCCCAAGGCCGTCGAGCGCATCCACGAGAAGGGCCGCCTCACCGCCCGCGAGCGCATCGACAGGCTGATCGACCCCGGCACCACCCTGCAGGAGCTGGGCCTGTGGGCAGCGCACGGCATGTACCAGGAGCACGGCGGAGCGCCCGCCGCGGGAGTCGTCACCGGCATCGGCGTCGTCCAGGGCCGCCGCTGCATGATCATCGCCAACGACGCCACGGTGAAGGCCGGGGCGTTCTTCCCGATGACGTGCAAGAAGATCATCCGGGCGCAGACCATCGCCCAGATGGCGCGCCTGCCGCTCATCTACCTCGTGGACAGCGCCGGCGTCTTCCTGCCCCTTCAGGAAGACGTCTTCCCCGACATCGACGACTTCGGCCGCATCTTCCGCAACAACGCGGTGATCTCCGCCGAGGGCATCCCTCAAATCGCGGCGATCATGGGCAACTGCGTCGCCGGCGGCGGCTACCTGCCCGTGCTCTGTGACACCCTGCTCATGACCGAGGGAAGCGGGCTTTACCTCGCCGGCCCGGCGCTCGTGAAGGCCGCTATCGGCCAGGTCGTGACCGACGAGGAGCTGGGCGGCGCGTCCATGCACGCCGCGATCAGCGGCACCATCGACTTCAAGGAGAAGGACGACGAGAGCTGCCTCGAACGCCTGCGCTCTCTGGTTTCCAAGATGACTCCGGGCTCCGTGAGCGTGTCCGATGCTTCCGAGCCCAGGCCGCGGGCCTTCAGTCCCACAGATCGCGTCTATGACATCTTCAAGGACGCGCCGGGGGCGCAGTACGACGTCAAGGACATCATCGCGTGCATCGTGGACGAGCGGTCCGGGTCGCAGCAGCCGGACTTTGACGAGTACCGCGCCGAGTACGGCCAATCCCTCGTCTGCGGCTACGCCAGGATCGGCGGGCATGCCTGCGGGATCGTCGCCAACCAGAAGAAGCTCACGCAGCGCACCATGCCCGGAGGCAAGGCCGGCCCGAGCAAGGCGACCGCGATGCCCGGCGTCATTTACGACGACTCGGCGGACAAGGCCGCTCGCTTCATCATGGACTGCAACCAGCGGAAGATTCCCATCATCTTCCTGCACGACACCACGGGGTTCATGGTGGGGCGCGACAGCGAGCAGGCGGGCATCATCCGCAGCGGCGCGAAAATGGTGAACGCGATGAGCAACTGCGTCGTGCCCAAGATCGTCGTGATCCTGGGCGGCAGCTACGGCGCGGGCAACTACGCCATGTGCGGACGCGCCTTCGACCAGTTCCTCTCCTTCGCCTGGCCCAGCGCCAAGTGCGCCGTGATGGGCGCGAACCAGGCCACCGGCGTGCTCGCCACCATCGAGGAGGCAAGCCGCAAGCGCAAGGGCGAGGTTATCGACGAGGCCACGCACAAGCAGATCCTCGCCGCGGTGCACGCGAGCTACACCGAGCAGGCCGACATCCGGCACGGCGCCGCCCGCGGCTGGGTGGACCGCCTCATCGAGCCCCACAAGACCCGCGACGAACTCATCGCCGCCCTCGAAGCCGCGAACCAGGGATGGGATTACAGCAAGCCCTTCAGGACCGGCGTGCTGCAGACGTAAGAGGGATGGGTTGGGTTCGATGGCCTCCCGATGCTCAGGCGCCGGACGCGCTCCCTACCAAGTGACTTGATCCAATCCCTTCTCCCGTGCCTCTGTGTCTCGGTGGTTGAATCCCCATCGCTGCCATTCTGGCAGACACACTCCAAGTTCACCCCAGATTGAGAAGGCTGTTCGCTCAGCCGCGCCCGTCTTCTTTCACGCGTGATTGAGGACGGGGGCTCATGGTGCATCGAACGGACACCGGCCCGCGAAGCTCTTAGTGCTATGGCCAAGAAGCCCGAACCAACTCCACGCAATAAGAAGAAGCCCGACGCTCCGCGCCCGTGGCTTGTCGCCGCGTGGCCGGGCATGGGCAACGTCGCCGTCATCGCCGCGGGATACCTGGTGCAGGAGCTGGGTATGCGTCCCGTGGCGGAGCTGTTTCCCCGCGGCCACTTCGACATCCAGCAGGTGACCGTCAAGGAGGGCGTGATCGTCCCGCCCCACATGCCGCGCTCTGTCATTTACCGCTGGAAGAACCCCGACCCCTCCGGCCGCGACCTCTACGTCTTCCTGGGCGAAGCGCAGCCCACGAGCGGGACCTACGCCTTCGCGCACGAGCTGCTCGACCGTGCCGCGGAACTGAACATCGAGCGGGTGATCACCTTCGCCTCGCTGGCGTCGCAGCTTCACCCGGCGGGCGAGCCGCGGGTCGTCGGCGCCGCCACCGACCAGCAGATGCTCGACGAGCTGCGCCGGCTCGAAGTCCGCACGCTCGAGGACGGGCAGATCGGCGGGCTCAACGGCGTGCTGCTCGGCGCGGCGTCACAGGTCGGCCTCTCCGGCCTCTGCCTGCTGGGCGAGATCCCCTTCTTCGCCGCGGCCGTGCCCAACCCCAAGGCCGCCGTCGCCGTCCTCAACGCCTTCACCGTCCTCGCCGGCATCGAGATCGACATGGAAGAGCTCAACGGTCACGCCAAGGCCGTTGAAGAGGCCCTCGTCGAGCTCATGGAGCGCATGAAGCAGAGCGAGCGGACCATCGACCTGGAAGAGATGGACGAAGACGACGAGGAGGCTGAAATCGAGGAGGGCGGAGACGCCACCGGCACGATCGAGAAAGCGGAGACCGGCGAATCGGGCAAGCCCTCCAGCGAAGCCGAGTCCAAGGCCGTGATGCTGGACCTGAGCACCCGCAACCGTATCGAGCAGCTCTTCCTCGAAGCCGAGAAGGACCGCAACCGCGCCATGCGGCTCAAGGACGAGCTCGACCGGCTCGGCGTCTTCAAGCAGTACGAGGACCGCTTCCTCGACCTCTTCAAGCGGGCCGATTAGTCGCCCACGCCCAGGTCGCGCCGCGTGAACAGGGCCTCGAACACGAGGCCCTCTTTTTCCACGTTCTCGCGCGCCCCTTCGAGCCGGTCGATCGTCGCGATGACGGCCGGCACCTCCGCGCCGCACTCGCGCAGCACGCTCACCGCCTCCAGCGCCTGCCCCGCGGTGGTCGCCACGTCCTCGACGAGGATCACGCGCTCGCCCTTGTTCACCACGCCCTCGAGCTGCTTGGACGTGCCGTAATCCTTCTTCTTGTTGCGGATGAAGATGCAGGGCAGGCCGGTCGTCAGGCTCGCGACCGTGACCAGCGGGATGCCCCCCAGCTCCGCCCCCGCGAGCCGGTCGACCTTCACGCCCAGGCGTGACTCCACCGCCGCGATCCGCTCCGCGAACAGCGGCCCCAGCTCGCGCAGCAGCTCCGGGCGCGTCGAGAACAGGTACTTATCCAGGTAGTAGTTCGACGTCTTCCCCGACCGCAGGGTGAAAGTCCCCCGGAGCACGGCGATATCGGCGATGGCTTTGGCGAGCGCGGCTTTGTCCATGCGGGCAGGGTAGTCCCCGCACCCTAGAATCGTCCCAAGGAGCTCCCCCCATGCGCTGGACCCCGCTCGCCCTCGTCCTGCTCGCCGCGCCCGTCGCGGCTCAGATCGCCCCCCCGACGCAGCAGCCCCCGGACCTCTCCGGCCCCAAGGTCCAGACCACCGAGCAGGAGCCCACGCTCATCCGCCAGAGCCCCGAGACGGGCATGATCATCCGCCTCGAGACCACGCCCGAGGAAGCCGCGCTCGAACTCGTCAACCTCACGCCCCAGGAGCGAGAGGCGGTGAACAAGGTCCTCGCCGAGCGTGCCGCGGTGATGGACCGCATCGTCGCCGACAACCTGCCCAAGCTGCTCAAGTACCAGGGCATCCGCGAGGGCGACACCCTCCGCGAGCGCATGCAGGCCCTCACCGAACTCGCCCGCTCGATGAAGCCGATGGAGGAATACAACGCCGCCCACGGCACGCTGCTTCGCCAAATCTCGGCGCTCATCGCACCCGAAAAGGCCGCCCTTGTCCAGAAGCTCGTCTCCGACTACCGCCGCGCGATCATGGCCGAGGCCGACGCCACCTACCCCCAGGACCCGCGCCACGACACACCCGAGAAGCGGCAGTCCGCCCTCCGCGGGCGCGAGCTGCTGCTCGCCATCGGCACCGAGCTGAACCGCTCCTACGACCGCCAGATCGCCGCGAAGACCGAGGCGCTCAACGACTTCATCGCCGCGCTCGACCTCTCCGCCGAGCAGGAGCAGAAGGTCCGCGCCCACGCCGCGGACTTCGCGCAGATCGCCATCGCCGGCAAGCCCACCCCGGAACAGCGCCGCGCGTTCTTCGGCAAGGTCTTCCGCGAGCTCAACGACGATCAGAAGCTGAAGCTGCTGACCCTGATTTACGAGAGGGCCAAGTAAACTCAGCCCTTGCTGGCGAACTTCGCCCGCAGGGACGCCCGCGTCTCGGGCAGCGAAACGACCTTCGCGGACAGATCCGCGCCGCGCTTCACCACCTCCGCGTCGCCCGAGCCGTCCAGCTCGTTGAGCAGCTTTTTCGTCGCGGCGATCGCCTGCGGCCCGCCGCTCAGCAGCCGCTGCACGATCTCATCCACACCCCCGTCCAGCGCCTCCAGCGACGGCACGACGCGGTCCACCATGCCCAGCTCAAAGGCGCGCTGACCGCTCACCACCCCGCCCATCAGCAGAATCATCCGCGCCCGCCCCGCGCCCACCTTGCGCACCAGCCACGGCGCCACCACCGCCGGACACACGCCCAGGTCCACCTCCGGGTAGCCCATCTTGCTGTCGGCATGGGTCACGGCGATATCGCACACGCACGAAAGCCCGCATCCTCCGCCGATCGCCGCGCCGTTCACCTTCGCCACCGTCACCATCGGCAGCGCCCGCAGCTTCAGCGTGAGGTCCGCGAGTGAATGCAGCAGCTTCTCCGGCGCGCCGGGCTCGTCCAGCACCAGCTTCAGGTCCATCCCGGCGCAGAAGGCCTTGCCCGCGCCCGTGACCACCAGCACCTGCGCGCCGCTCCCCGCCGCCTCGTTCAGGCGCGCATGCAGCGCCGCGAGCAGATCCAGCGAGAGAGCGTTCCTCGCCTCGGGCCGGTTCAGCGTCAGCGTCGCGAGCTTGCCATCCACCTTCAACTGCGCCAGATCGCTCATGCTTACCCCTTCTTCTCCGCCCACACCGCCGCGAGCCGTTCCGTCTGCTCCGCGCTGTTCACCAGCGACATCGACACCGCCAGCGCCTTTTCCCACCCCTGCTCGTCGAGCGTTCCGTCCAGCTCGCCCAGCCAGCGCTTGGTGTACCCCAGCGCATGCCGCGGCTTGGCCGCCAGCCCCTCCGCGATGCGGATCGCCTCCGCCTCGCACGCCCCCGCCTCCTCCACGCACACGTGCGCCAATCCCACGCGGCACGCCTCCCGCCCATCCACCAGCCCGGGGTCCAGCGCGCGCGTCCGCGCCGCGCCCGCACCGATCGCCGCCCGCAGCGCTGGCGCGTTCACCGCCGGCGAAATGCCCAGACGCACCACCGGATACCCCAGCTTCGCGCCCGCGTTCGTCACCACGATGTCGCCCGCCGCGGCAAGCGCACAACCCCCCGCGATCGCCGCCCCGTGCGCCGACACCACCACCGGGCACGGCGCCGAGCGCAGCGCCAGCACCGCGCGCGACAGCCCCGTCAGCAGCTTTCCAAGCGCCCTCTCATCATCGCGGCACAAGGTCAGATCAAACCCCGCGCAAAACACCTCCCCCACGCCCGACAGCACGATCGCCCGCGCGCTCGCCGCGCGCTCCACCGCGCCGACGAGATTCGCCAGCATCACTGGCGTCTGCGCGTTGCGTTTCGCCGGCCGATCCAGTCGGATGATCGAAATCTCGCCGTGGGGAGTAACGTCGATCATGCCCCGCCCTCCGCCGCGGCACGGCTCGCGCTCACGATCTGCCGCGCATACGCCGCGGCTTGCGCGAGCTTCTCCAGGTCCACTCCCGTCTCGAACCCCGCCGCGTGAACCGTCCGCACCAGCGTCTCGGTCGCGATGTTCCCCGGCGCTCGCTTGCCGGGCGTGCTGGCGTACGGACACCCGCCCAGCCCCGCGACGGAGCCGTCAAAGGAACGCACGCCCATCTCCAGCGCCGTGCGCACGCACTCCGCCGCGCGACCGAAGGTGTCGTGCAGGTGCAGCGTGATCGGCACATGGCCCGTGCGGATCGGCAGTTCCCTGTCGATCGCTTCCAGCAGCGCCGCCATCGTCTCCGGCGTTCCCGCGCCGATCGTGTCGCCCAGGTCCAGCTCGTCCGCGCCCAGCTCCGCCAGGCGGCGCGAGACCCCCACCACCGCCGCGGGCGCAATCGGCCCTTCGAAAGGGCACGCGATGACGCACGAGACATACGCCCGCACGAGCAAGCCCTGCTCATGAGCCGCGGCGATCACCGGCCTGAACCGCTCCAGCGTCTCCGCGATCGTCGCGTTCGTGTTCTTCTTCGCAAAGGTCTCAGACGCCGCGGTGAAGACCGAGACCTTTGTAATCAGCTTGTGCTGCGCGTCGCGGTTGACATCCAGCACGCCCTGAAAGCCCTGCATGTTGGGCACAAGCGCGCTGAAGGCCGGTCCTGGGCGGGAGACCGACCTCGCCTGACGGAGACGCTGCGCCACCAGCCGCATCAGCTCCTTCGCGTCGCCGAGCTGCGGCACCCACTTCGCGCTCACGAAGCTCGTCGCCTCCACCTCGTCCACGCCCGTTCCGCACAGCAGCTCCACCAGCCGCGCCTTCTCCGGCGTGGGGATCGCGCCCGGCTCATTCTGGAGCCCGTCGCGGGGTGAGACGTCGGTGATGCGCACATATTCCGGCACGCGCCAACTGTAGTTCATCGGGCCCTCAGGCTCCCGACGCCCTCCGCCGGCCATGATCCATTGTGACCGTGCGCATCGGCATCTCGGGCTGGCGCTACGCGGGCTGGCGGGGCACCTTCTACCCCGAGGGCCTGCCCCAGCGCCGCGAGCTGGAATACGCCGCCGCGCACCTCCCCACCATCGAGATCAACGGCACCTTCTACTCCCTCCAGCGGCCCCACAGCTTCGCGCGGTGGCACGACCAGACGCCCCGCGACTTTCGCTTCTCCGTCAAGGGCAGCCGCTACATCACCCACCTGCGCCGGCTCCGCGACGTCGAACAACCCCTTGCAAACTTCTTCGCGCAGGGCGTGCTCCTGCTGCGCGAGAAGCTCGGGCCGATCCTCTGGCAGTTCCCGCCGCGGATGACGCTGGATATGGCGCTCTTCGACGCGTTCCTCTCCATGCTCCCGCGCACCACGACGCAGGCCGCGCGCCTCGCCCGCGGCCACGATCCCTGGCTCGACGGCCGCGCCCACACAAAGACCGACTCGCTCCGCGAGCTGCGCTACGCCGTCGAGGTCCGCAACGACTCCTTCTTCACCCCAGACTTCATCGCGCTGCTCCGCCGCCACGGCGCGGCATTGGTGGTCTCCGACGGCGCGGCGAAGTGGCGCACCTTCGAAGACCTCACCGCCGACTTCGTCTATGTCCGCCTCCACGGCTCGACGCAGCTCTACGTCAGCGGCTACTCCCCCGCCGAGCTCGACCGCTGGGCCCGCAAGATCGAAGCCTGGTCCCGCGGCAAGGACCCGCGCACCAACCGCCACGTCGCCACGCCCATCCCCGCAGGCTCGCCGCGGGATGTCTACGTCTACTTCGATAACGACGCCAAAGTGCGCGCGCCGGCGGACGCCGCGGCTCTCCTCCGCCGCCTCCACCTCGCCCCCGCCCGCCGACGCTCCGCCTGACCGCAACCCACGACGCCTCGAGCTTCGCGCACCTGCTCAAATCCGCGTGCTGGACGTGTGCCTGCCCTCCGTCCGGTCGAGGACGCCCAGGAGCAGTCCGCAATTCTGGACACCCGCCTGACGACCCCGGCCCGGCTGGACGAGGCCTTCGCCCGCCGGGCCATGAAGAAGGCCCGCCGGCAGACCGACTGAATCCGCCCGGCGCGGGTGGAACACCCCGCGCCCGGATTTCGTATTCCCCCCCGTCCGCGGCCTAGCATCCCGCGGTTGTTCCATTCACTTCCTCCGCGGCGAACAAGGCCGCGGAACGGAGGATTTTCCGATGCTCCCCAAGCCCCCGCCCCGCGAGGCGTCGCCCGGCTTCCTCTACCTGCCCCCCTTCCGACTCTACGGCGAGTCCGTCGCCGGTGAGACGACCTGCCTGCACATCCCGGAACTCGATCTGGGATTCGACATCGGCTCCTGCCCGCGGGCGATGCTCAGCTCCAAGTACCTGGCGATCACGCACGGGCACATGGACCACATCGGCGCCCTCGCCTACTTCTGCTCGCAGCGCCGCTTCCAGGGCATGGGCACCGCCAAAATCGTCTGCGACCAGCGCATCGCACCCGCCATCAAGCGCATGATGGAGGGCTACGTCGAGCTGGAGCGCCAGCGCACCCCCTACGAGCTGATCCCCCTCCAGCCCGATCAGCCCCTGCAGATCAAGAACAACATCGTGCTCAAGGGCTTCGAGACCGAGCACACCGCGCCCAGCTTCGGCTACACCGTCGTCGAGAAGCGCACCAAGCTCCGCGAGCAGTTCCACGACCTGCCGCAGGAGAAGCTCCGCGAGCTGAAGGACCGCGGCGTGGAGATCACCCGCAACCTCGAGATCCCCCTCATCGCCTACACCGGCGACACCAGCCCCGGCCCGCACCTGCTCCGCGAGGACGTGCGCAAGGCGCAGATCGTCATCGCCGAGTGCACCTTCTTCGAGCCCGACCACAAGGAGCGCGCCAAGGTCGGCATGCACATGCACCTCGACGACATCGCCGAGTGGCTGCGCATCCTCGAGTGCAACTACCTCGTGCTTGTGCACATCTCGCGCCGCACCGATCTGCAGTACGCGCGCCGCCGCATCGCCGAAGTCGCCGGCCCGCGCCTCATGGAAAAGGTGCTCTTCCTCATGGACTACAAGGCCAACCGCGCACGCTACGAGGCCCAGCTCGCCGCCGCCGGCGTCAAGCCCGAACGCGCGTCGCGCCCGCGCGAGGAAGAGTCCGCGGAGGCTTAGCCGCTTTCCGCGGCGTGTCAAGCCGTGTAGCGAACGACGCCCGCGTGTCAAGCGACGCGAAAAAAATCGCCGGGGTTTGACACCACCCGGCGCGCGAAGTACGTTCCTCCCGCCGCGCATGGCCGGTGGACTCGCACCCCGTGCGAGTGGCCCTGAGCGGCGGGAAGGCGTCACAAGCCGCGTGTGTCTCGTGTTCGGGTTACAAAGGTGGAGTCCCCTCCGCGGGGGCACGACAGAGTTCGAGGGCGAGAGATGACCGACCCTGATCGGGAGATCTGGGAGCGAATGCTGGCGCACCTGCGTGCGAACCACGCCATGATCTGTCGCCAGTGGTTTGAGGAAATCGAACCCATGGGCATCGCCAACGGGGTGATGCAGCTGCGCACACTCTCCGCGCTTCACCGCGACTACCTCAAGCGGCAGTGCTCCGAGCAGTTCAACGACGCCGCCCGCAGCGTCACCGGCCGCCTCCTGCCCGTGAAGTTCCTCGGCCCCGAGGACGAGGTCATCCGACCGCCGCAGCCTGCGCCCAAAAAGAGCGAGCCCCGCGCCGCCTCCAAGCCCGTCTCCGTCCTCGAGCGGACTCCCGAGGTCAAACCCCTGCCACCACGGGTTGAGCCCGCGCCCGAGCCCCACCACTACGAATCGCTGGTCGTCAACCCCGACTGCTCCTTCGAGAACTTCGTCGTGGGCCCCGGCAACCGCCTCGCCCACGCCGCGGCTCTCGCCGTCGCCGCTTCGCCCGGACGCGCGTACAACCCCTTCTTCGTCCACGGCGGGGTGGGCTTGGGCAAGACCCACCTCCTCCAGGCGGTCTGCCTCAAGATCGCTGAGACCAACCCCCGCGCCCGCCTCTACTACACCTCCTGCGAAGGGTTTGTGACGCAGTTCCTCCAGCTCGTCCAGGCCCAGGAGATGGCCGAGTTCCGCCACCGCTTCCGCGACGTGGACGTCCTCGTCATCGACGACATCCACTTCCTCGCCAAGCGCGACCGCTCCCAGGAAGAGTTCTTCCACACCTTTAACACCCTCTACCAGGCCAACAAGCAGATCATCTTCTCCTCCGACGCCGCGCCCGAGGAGATCCCCGACCTTGAGGACCGCCTCGTCAGCCGCTTCAAGTGGGGCCTGGTCGCCAAGATCGAGCCCCCCTGCTACGAGACGCGGATGGCCATCGTCAAGACCAAGGCCCGCCTCCGCGGCCTGACCATCCCCGACGAGGTGGCCGCCTACATCGCCCAGCACATCAACACCAACATCCGCGAGCTGGAAGGGGCGGTCGTCAAGCTCCAGATCCAGTCCGCCGTTGATAAGCGCCCCATCGACATGGAGATGGCCCGCGCCGCCGTGGGCGAGTCCGCGCCGCAAGTCGTTGGCGAGCCGACGATCCAGAACATCATCTCGACCGTGACGGAGTTCTACTCCATCCGCCTGGCCGACCTCCAGGGCAAGCACCGGCAGCGCTCCATCGCCCTCCCCCGGCAGGTGTGCATGTACCTCTCCCGCAAGTGCACCCGCCACTCCCTCGAGGAGATCGGCGGCTTCTTCGGCGGACGCGACCACACCACCGTCATGCACGCCATCCGCACCGTGGACAGCCGCCGCGCCGACGACCACGAGTTCGACCTCATCGTCCGCTCCCTCGAGGAGAAGGTCCGCAACGGCGCGGCGAGCTCCTAAATCCCCCCACCCCTCCACCCGCCCCCAAGCTCCCCCTGCGCGCTCTCACGCCCGCCTGTGTCGGGAGCTGTTTGGGTACGCGCAACCGACAGAGTTCATGTGGAAGCGGTGTGGATGAAATGGCAGGGGCGCGCCATCACTGCTGTCTTTTCATGTATGCCCGACCTAACCGCAGTTGACAGGCCCCTTTGAGCCGCGCGCCGGGCGCGTTGATAGCCAGCCAAGCGACAGTCCATTGAATCGGGTGGTGCGACGTAAAATACTGATTCCCAATGATTTGTGGAGTTATGCAGGAGTTATCCACATCCCGACAGGGCTCACTACGGCTGTGATGAAAGATTTACTCATCTCTTCTTTAGGAGATGGCGCCCAGGCCCACCCCTTCCGGCCTGACGTCGGCCCCTTCCAGGAGCCCGCTCGCCGGTGTGGATAAGTCCTTCACCGCTGGCAGCGGTGGCACCACACCGTCGTCCTCTGTGCGACCAGCCCCTGCCTCAGCTTCGCCCCACATCCGCGGCAGGGCTCGCCACCACGCCCGTACACCAGGTGCCCATCCTGAGCTCGTCCCCGCTCGCCGTTGGCGTCCACGTAGTCCCGCAGCGTCGTGCCCCCGCTCTCGATCGACCGCCGCAGAACCTCACGCACCGCCGAGGCGAGCTTCTCCACCTGCTCGCCCGTCAGCCTGCCCGCCTGGCGCGTGGGCCGCAGGCCCGCCAGGAACAAGGCCTCGTCCGCGTAGATGTTCCCCACCCCCGCCGCGACGCTCTGATCCAGCAGCGCGGCCTTGATCGCCCGCCTGCTCCCCCGCAGCCCTTCCGCCAACTGCTCCGATGTGATCGTGAGCGCATCGGGCCCCAGGGCGTTCCACCGTGCCGCGTGCAGGTCCTCCACGCTCTCGAAGGTCCACAGACCCCCGAAGCGGCGCGGGTCGCGGAACACCAGCGTGCCCGCGTCACCTCTTCCACCGATCTCCCACGCCGCGTGGACATGCGATCCGGGCAGCGGCTCGCCCGCGCGCTTCCACAGAAGCTGCCCGCTCATCCCCAGATGAACGCTCAGCACGCGCCCCGAGCGGCCGATGATGGCGAGCTGCTTGCCGCGCCGTTCGAGGGCCTCGACACGATCTCCCTCCAGCAGCGCCGCGGGGGTTGTGTCCACGACCTTCAATGAAGGCCCGTAGCTTTCGCAGATGTCCGCGCGGAAGAGGCGCGCCGTCACGATGCGCCGTCCCCGCAGGTGCGGAACGAGCGAGAGCCGCACACGCTCAACCTCGGGCAGCTCGGGCATACGCGATCCTTCTACGCTCCGCGCAGGCCGCGGAAAAACTCCCGCAGCACTCCGCCGCACTCCTCCGCCATCACGCCCCCGATGGGCGTCACGCGGTGGTTGAGGCGTTCATCCTCCGTCAGCCGCATCAGCGACCCCGCCGCGCCGGCCTTGGGGTCCGATGCTCCGTACACCAGCCGCCCCACCCGCGCGTTCACGATCAGCCCCGCGCACATCGCGCAGGGCTCCAGCGTCACCACCAGCGTGCAGTCGTTCAACCGCCAATCGCCGATGGCCCGGCACGCGGCACGGATCGCCAGGTGCTCCGCGTGCGCCGAGGGGTCCTTGTCCACCTCGCGCCGGTTGTGCCCCTCGCCCAGCACCTCGCCCGTCGCCGTGCGGTACACCACCGCGCCCACTGGAACTTCGCCCATCGCCGCCGCGGCACGCGCGAGCGACAAAGCCCGCGCCATCATCTCCGCATCGAGCGGCGTGGCGCCGAATGAAGGTCCCTCGTGCCCGTCTGTGGGGGAGGTTCCCATGCCTCACTCTCCCGCGACCGGCTCAAGGTCGTCGGGCTGTTCTTCCGGCTCGGTCTTCCGCGGGCCGACGATCCGCGCCGCGGGGAACACCCGCAGCAGCAGCCCGCCCAGCTCGTAGAGCAGATACAGCGGGATCAGCAGCAACAGCATCGAGGCCGGGTCGCCCGGCCCCAGCACCGCCGCGACGACGCTGCACACAAACAGCGCATGCCTCCGGTACCTGGTCAATACCGAGGTGTCCAGGATCCCCACCCACCCCAACAGCAGCACCACCACCGGCGCCTGGAACGCCGCGGCGAGCGCCAGCGTCATCGACAGCAGCAGCTTGATGTACTCCGCGACCCGGAACTCCGACGCCGCGCCCACCCCCGCCTTCAGCGCCATCGAGAGAATCTTCGGCGTCCCGTGCTCGTCCACGCTCACGCAGATGCGCAGCAGGTTCTCGTTGCTGTTGACCCACAGCGAGCCGGCCGCGAGCTGCGCCGCCGGCGGATCGCCCGCCAGCACCGGCACCTGCGCCGGCGTCACTCCCTCCGGCAGCATCGCCGTGACGATCTGATCTCCGCCCAGCCCCGCGTTGAAGTCGAGGAAGAACCGCATCAGCAGCGGCATCACGACCATGTACATGAAGACCACGCCCGAGAGCGTGAGCAGGAACGAGAGCGGCAGCAGGAAGTAGATCACGCGCCGCTCGTGCGTGTACAGCCCCGGCGCGACAAACTTCCAGAGCTGGTACAGCACCCACGGGCTGCCCAGCGTGATCGCCGCGATCACCGAGACCTTCATGTACGCGCTGAACCCCTCCAGCGGCCCGGTCAGGATCATCTGCCGCGCGTCGCCGTGTGCCAGGAGCGCGTCGTACGCGGGCTGCAGGATGAACATCAGCAACTGCTGCCCGAAGACCAGCGCCACCGCGATGATCGGCAGCAGGCCGACCAGCGCGATGATGAGTCGGCGACGGAGCTCTTCGAGATGGTCGCCGAGGGGCATGTGCGCTTCTGGGTCTTGTTTGGGCATACGGTCCGCGGCCTGTAGGCGAACAGGATACGCCCCCGGCGAGTACCACCGGCGGGCGGCAGGATGCGCGACGGAGAACCGCCCCCGGCGCATCCTGGGGGGTGTAGAACGGAGCGGACTGTGATCCACGAGCAGAGCCCGATGGGGCTCAGATTGACCGGCGATGGGGAGCATCTCGCCCAGGGCGACGATGTCGCGGCCGCCATTTCCGGCGACGCCCACGCCCTTCGCCGCGTCTGGAACAGCAACCGCCGCTGGGTCGCCGCCGTCATCCTCGCCCACAAGCCCCGCTGGGCCGACCTGGACGACCTGCTCCAGGAGGTCGCCCTCTCCCTCGTCCGCAAAATCGGGGAGGTGCGCGATCCCGCCGCCTTCAAGCCCTGGCTGCGGACGGTGGCGATGAACGCCGCCCTCGCCGCGGCTCGCTCCGGCCGCAAGCGCTCCCGTGACACCGCCATCGAGGACGACAACACCTACGCCGGGCCTCTCTCGCGGGGAAGCCTCGACCCCGAGCAGCGGGAGGAAGGCCGCCGCCTGCTGGAACTGGCTTACCAGCTCCCCGACGGCTACCGCGAGCCCCTGCTGCTCAAGGCCCTCCACAACCTCAGCTACCGGGAAATCGGGGTGATTCTGGGACTGCCCGAGACCACGATCGAGACGCGGATCGCCCGGGGCCGCCGCCAGCTTCGGGAGCTGGCCGCGGAACGCACCAGGACCTAGAAAATGCCCCTTGGCCGTCTTTCTCCCCGGCCCCGTTCGGGTGCTTCCGGGCCCTCAAAAAAGCCGTGGATTAAGCCGCGGACGCCCCCTTGCCTGACGGGGGAGGACGAAAAGCGCATCTGGACGTAAGTGGAAGGATGGGTCGTATGAACGAATCAAACCTCGACGTCCTGATCACGCGCGTGATCGACCGGCGCGCCACCGCGGGGGACTGGGCCGAGCTGGAGGCCCTCGCCGCGGCGGACCCGGGCGTCTGGCGTGAGCTGGCCCTGGCCCAGCGCCAGGATGCCGCGCTCGGCGAAGGGGTGGAGGAGGCGGTCGCCGTCGCGGAGCGCGTGGAGCTTCCCGCCGCCCCCGCCCATTCCGAGGCGGGCGTGCGACGCCGGCTGCGGCTGGTGGCGACGTGGGGCGGCTGGGCCGCCGCGGCGGTCGTGGCGCTCATGTTCTCCACCCCCCGCACGATGAACACCTCCGGCACGCAGACCGCGGGCGCCAACATCCCGCTGCCGGAGATGCTCAGCCAGTACATCGACCTGGGGAAGAAGCAGGGCACGGTGGTGGGCGAGCTGCCCGACAAGATCGTGCTCGACTCGACCAAGACCCCCGACGGAGCCACGGAGATCGTCTTCGTGCGCCAGATCGTGGAAAAGGCCCGCGTGGACGACCTCTACCGCATGGCCACCGACGAGGCGGGCAACCCGCGCCCCGTCCGCATCAAGCTCAGCGTCGTCGGCCGCAAGTCGCCGATGTGAACCACGCCGTCAGGCGTGCAACCGGGGGCCTCTGTCCCCCAAGGAGTCAACCCGATGAACTACAGCACGACAGTTCGACGCATGGCAGGCCTCGCCGCGGCGATCGCGCTGGCGGCGGGCGCTTCCGTGGGCTTCGCGCAGCCCGAGGACGACTTCGACCAGCCGCTCAACTCGCAGCGGTCGTCCGTCACCTCCAGGATGATGCTCAGCGAGAGCGACGGTGTGCACACCTACACGCTCCGCATCGAGGACGACAAGGTCAGCGCCGAGGTGGACGGCGAGCGCGTGCCCCCGGACCGCATCCGCAAGCGCGGCCAGCGCTACGAGATCCTCGATGAGAACGGCGACGTCATCAAGACCTTCAACGTGCGGACGCCCTCCGCCCGCGACGGCCAGAACTTCATCACCGTCACGCCGCGCTTCCGCGTCGAGCCCCTCCGGCCCAGCACGCGCAACAACTGGGACCCGGATCAGGCCCCGATGGAGCAGCCCCCCAAGGTGATGATCGGCATCACCATGTCCGACACCGAGGAGGGCGGCGTCTCCGTCGAGAGCGTCATCGACGGCCTGCCCGCCGCCAAGGCCGGCATCAAGCCCGGCGACCGCATCCTCGAAGCCCGCGGCAGGAAGATCGAGTCCGCCGCGGACCTGCGCGAAGCGCTCTCCAAGGCCGAGCCCGGCGACATCGTCGCACTCAGGATCAACCGCGACGGCGAGGAGATCGAGGTGAAGGTCAAGCTCGCCAAGTGGGACGAGGAAAAGCTCGGCCTTCTCGGCATGGAAGCCAACCCGCTCGCGGCGATCACCGGCCGCGGCGATCACCTCGACGCGGCCCGCAAGTCGCTCGAAAAGGCCCTCGAGACCGTCCGCCGCAACACCCGCCTGACCGGCGTGGACCGCGAAGCCGTGGACAAGGCCATCCAGGACGCGCTCAAGTCTCTGGAGCAGGCCAGGAAGATCGGCGTCGTGCGCTTCGGCGACTTCCTCAACGACGACGGGATCCGCGTCTTCGGAGAAGGCCGCACCTTCACCATCCCCGTGCCGAGCGTGCCCCCCGTGGCCGTCGATGAAGACCTCTCGCGCCAGCTCAAGCGCCTGAACGAGCAGATCGAAAAGCTCAACCGCCGCATCGAGCAGCTCGAGAAGGAGCGCTGAACCTCACAGAGTGGAGACAAGGCTGTCTCCGTTCGGAACGGGCCGCATCGCCACCCCTGGTGCGGCTCGTTCCTTTTTTGTGCGCGCTCAGCGTCCGAGAGCGCACATGCATCAACGCGCGATCAAAAAGAAAAAGCTCGCAGGATTCAGCCCGCGAGCGCATCCGTGTGTGTGCCAGGGGTGAGCGAAGGAACGCCGCCGTGATTCGCACGCTCCGCCCGCTGCTCCGCGACCTGGCCGCCGTGATGATCGCGACGGTGCTCGCCGCTGGCGCCGGATTCTTCGTGGGCGTGCTTCTGCCTCGCGAACAGCCGCGCCGGGCTTCTCCAGCGCCGCAGGGGCCGGTGAGCGAGGTCGCGGCGGAGAACTACATCGTCTGATCGACTCCACTCGAGGCGCGGGGACACGGCCGCCGGATTGCGGCCGTGCCCCGCGTTCTTTCGTGCCTCAGAAGGGCGAGAGGGACGCTTCCTCGCTGCCCCCGTTGTTGTCGTTGTTGTTGTCGGTCGGAGTCTCGACCGGGGCGGGCTCGGCGGCCGCCGCGCCCGTGGAAGCGGAACGCGAGCGACGCGCGGCCTTGCGGGCGGCCTTCTTCTTGGTCTTCTTCTTCGCGGCCTTCTTTGCCGTCTTCCTCGCCGTCTTCTTGGCCGTCTTCTTGGCAGCGCCGCGACGCGCCGCCTTCTTCCGGCTCGCGCCCTTCTTCGCGCTCTTCTTCGTCACCTTCCTGCTGGTCTTCTTCGACGCCTTCTTGCTGGCTTTCTTCTTGCCGGCCTTCTTCTTTGACTTCTTGGCCATGAGTGACCTCCTGTAGGCTGGTCACGCAGAATACATCGCGTTCAGTGCGGTGTGCCAGTCGAACGCGCGATTCACACACTCATGACTGAGGCGCATCACCCTTCGGCCCACCGCCACCGCCACCACCACCACCGCCGCTGCCGCGACGGCGACGGCGACGTCGCTTGCCCGACGAACCGGCGGGGCGACCCTGGCGCGCTTCGGGCGATGCTTCCGCCTGGGTGGGCGCGGGCGCTTCGGCCTGCGGCGCGGGCGGACGGGGCGGCGCCGGACGGCGCGCGCCCTGAGCACGCGGCGACTCCTTCGGGGCTTCGCGCTTCACCGGAACGGCGTTGCGGGGAGGCGTCAACTCCTCGACAGGGATCGCCACTTCCCGCGGCTTGCCGTCGGGGCCGGGCTCGTCCAGGCTCACAAGCACAAGCTGCGTCAGGACCTGCGCATCGATCACCACCCCGTCCCCCTCGGGGGTGCCCACGCGGCTCTTCCGCCGCGGCAGCTTCTTGCGCAGCTCCTCGTACGTCGCGTCCTCGTACCGCAGGCAGCACATCAGGCGTCCGCACCGCCCGCTGATCTTCAGCGGGTCCAGCGTCGCCTTCTGCACCTTCGCCGACTTCATGGAAACCGGCTTGAGCACCTTCAGGAAGTTCTTGCAGCAGCAGTACTGCCCGCACTTCTCGTAGTCCGCCGTCAGGCGCGCTTCGTCGCGGGCCCCCACGTGCCGCAGGTCCACCCGCGTGCGGAACACCACCGACAGCTCCCGGATCAGGTCGCGCAGCTCCACCCGCTCCTCGGAGAGGTAGTACACCGTCAGCGTCTCACCCCCCAGGATGGGCTCAACGTCGGTGATCTTGACGTTCACCCCCAGGCGCGCCGCCACGTCGCGGGCCTGCAGCCGCAGGGCGTGGCGCGACTGCTCGAGCTGCTGCTGGCGCTCCAGGTCGGCGCGGTCCGCCACCCGCAGGGCCCGCCCGTCGGTGTAGAAGGGGTAGTCGCGCCCCCCGGAGTTCTGGATGTACTGCAGCATCTCCTTGCGGGAGACGCTCTTGGAGCACCCGGAGTTGGGGCAGGTGCTGGTGAGCAGCTCCCCGATCTCCGTGCCGCGGAAGGTGCGCACGACGATCTTCGACCCGCAGCCGGGCTTGACGGACCCGCTGTAGGGGAACTCGCCGATCATCTTGAGCGCGCCGAAGCGCACCACAAGGGTCTTGGGAGGCTTGAGGGCCTCGTACTCGGCCCGGTCGCGCTCGTCGAGGTACGCCTTGAGGTCGGCCTCGAACTGGGGCAGTGGGTAGATGGGCATGGTCAGCGGCCCTGGGCCATCGCCCGGGCGTCCTCGAACAGCTTGGGCACGTTCAGCCGCTGGTAGAGCTGCAGCCCGTTGCGGTCGGTGCGGTAGATCAGCAGCTCCTCGCCGCGACCTTCCAGCACCAGCAGCAGATCATCCACCCCCGCGTTGGCGGTCATCACCGTCAGCGAGCCGGAGTGGCTCACCATGCCCGCCGATGCGGCGTCGCCCCCGAAGGGCTGGGCAAGCAGGGACTCGGCCTGGATCAGGATCAGCGCGAGGATCACGAACGCGCTGGCGAGCAGGCCGTTGAAGGGTCGGTTGCGGTCCATGGCGCGTCCTCCGTATCAGCGGCCGGGGGGCGAGGCGCGCCCGTCCCCGAGAATGTTGCGGTAGCCCAGCCCAATCATCGCGTTCTTGCTGGAATCCCAGCGCAGCGCCACGACCTCGTGGTTGGCCGAGTCCACGATGTACACCGCCGCGGGCCCCCCCGCGTTGGTGCGCCCGGCGATCATCGTGTACTCGCCCCGGGCGCGTGCGGGCTGGTTCTGGGCCAGCGCGGGCACGCTCACCATCGCCCCCAGAATCGCCAGCAGGACCACGTTCAGCACGATCAGCCCACGCCGACCACCGAGATACGTGCGCATACAAGCCTCCCCGCGGCTCACGCCGCGTCGTCTGCGAACACGCTTCCCGCCCCTTGTCAGTCCTGGTGGCCGCGCTTGCTGGGAATCAGCGCGGCATAGCCCGCCAGACCAACCACCAGCACGATGACCAGGAAGTTCCAGATCACCGGCGGCTGGTCCGGAGTGCTCGGGTTCGGCGGCCGCAACGGAAGGTCCTGGGGCTTGGTGCCCTGTCCCAGCGCGGGCGGCACACAGACGGTCAGCACGCCCAGCAGCAGGGCGGGCAGCGACCGGCGAAGGGCGCGGAGGGTGTTCATAACCCCAGATGCTACCAGAGCGTGCCGCCCAAAGCTACGCCAGCTTCTCGAACGCCGGCAGGACCAGACCCGGCAGCCCCCCAGGCCCCGTCACCAAGGGGGCACTCACCCGCTCGAACCACCCCCGAGGCAGCTCCACCGTCCGCCACCGGGGGCTTCTCACCTTCATCCCCGCGGCGTAATCCCCCACCCGCACGCACCGCAGCGCGTACCACCTGCCCCGGCTATCGAATACCTCCTGGAACAGAGCATCCGCGGGCTGATCCTCATGCCAGTACACAAACACAAACGCCGCCTGGAACTCCGGCCCAAAGAGCTCCTCCCACCGCCGCAGGCTCGCCAGGTCCTCCAGCGTCACCCACGACTCCAGCCGCCTCCGCCCCGCCTTGCGCCCCTTCACCTCCACCAGCAGGTTCGCCCCCTCGCCGTAGATCACAAAGTCGAAGGACTTCAGGCTCCCCGCCGCGCTTCCCCGCGGCAGGAGCGCCTTCTTCGCCTCATCCACCGCCACGTACGGAATGCGGTGCGCCCGCAGATACCCCTCAAAGGCCTGCTCATAGTGATGGCGCCGCTGAGCCATGCGCTCAGTTTATCACACCCCTAACAAGTACTTCCTACTTGCGCTCTTCGGCGATCAGCCGATCCACCAGCGCCTTTTCCGCGGCACGATACCGGGCGAGGGCTTCGGAAAGATGCTGGCTCGCCTCCGCCGCGGCTTCTTCGTCCTGCACCGCCTGGAGCGCCTCGCTGGCGGCGCGCAGGTCGCTCGCGGCTTCGGCGTAAGCGCGGGTGGCGTCATACAGCACCTGCGTCGTCAGCTCCTTGGTCGTGGGTTTGTGCAGCAGCCGCCAGGGCTGGGCACGCACCTCCAGCGACACCAGCTTGAGCTGGTCGGACATGATCCGCAGGTTCGCGATCGTCCGGTGCAGGCTCGGCGTCTCGCGCTTGATCACCGACGTCAGCTGCGACAGCGACGAGGAGAACACCCGCATCGCCTCGCGCCCGTCGGCGAGCGCGGCGTTCAGCTCGCTGACGGTCACCTGGTCCAGCTTCTCCGCGGCGCTCTCGAGGCTGGAGAGGATCGTCCCCACGCGGTCCTGGTTCTCCGCCACCAGCTTCCGCATTTCCGCGATCATTTCCGCCGCGCCGTCCATCGCCGTCTCCGCCCGCTCCAGCAGCGGGCCGAGCCGGTCGGAGGCGTTGGCGACGTTGGCCCCGGTGCGGTCCACAAGCTCCGTCCAGCTCTTGAGCTTGGAGCGCAGCTCCGCCATCAGGTGCTGGGCGTCGGCGATGCTCGACTCCACCATCGGGCTGGACTTCTCGATCAGCTCCGACACCCGCCGCAGCGAGGCGTCCATCGACGCGAGCGACGCGCGGAGCTGGGCCGCCTGCTCACTCCCGAAGCCCGCCTGCGTCAGGAACGCCGGGGGCGCGAGCCGCCCGTACACCACCTCCCCCGTCTCGATCCGGGGAGTGCCCGACGAAGCGACCGTGCCCGTGCCCACGCTCGTGATGTTGATGCTGCTCAGCGTCCCCAGCAGCGGGAGCTGGAGAAAAACCTTCGCGTCTTCGTAGAGCGTGACGTCGGAGCGGACCTCGACGCCCACGTCCACTGCCGTGGGAACGCCGTTTTCCTTCGCAAAGTTCACGGAGAGCACGCGCCCGACCTGCTGCCCGGCGAGCAGCACCTCCGAGCCGGGCTTGAGCCCCGTGGCTCCGTCCTCAAGGCTGAAGCGGACGGTGAAGCGCGTCAGGCCGCTCATGGGCGGCACGTCCGACAGCTTGAAGCTCATCCAGACCCCGAGGGCCAGGGCCGTCACCACGAACGCACCGGCGAGGATGTTGTTGCGGGCACCCCTCATCGACATGATTCACAGGGTATCGAGTCGCACCGCCGCGTGGGAACGCTCTCACTCTCGGACAGCGGGCGGCACTATCCCCGCGTCGGCTCGATGCTCGGAATCGCCAGCACGCGCGCGGCGTCGCCGAACAGCTCGCGCTCCAGCAATCCCTGATCGCGCCGGTCGGTGATCGGCCCCTGCGGCTCGCCCCGCAGAAACTGCCGGATCAGCCGCTCGTCCTCGTTCATCCCCTCGGCGCTCGGAGCGTTGCGCACGCGCTCGAACCACTCCCGCTCGCGCACCGTCAGCATCCGCCCTTTGTCCAGCATCGCCATCCGGTCCGCGATCGTGAACGCCGAGTCCATCTCGTGCGTCACCACCACGCTGGTCACCCCCAGCTTGCGGGACAGGTCCATGATGAGCTGGTCGATCTGGGCGCTGGTCACCGGGTCCAGCCCCGCGCTGGGCTCGTCGTAGAACAGGATCTCCGGGTCCAGCGCCAGCGCCCGCGCCAGCCCCGCGCGCTTCTTCATCCCCCCCGAGATCTGCGAGGGGTACTTGTCCGCGTGCTCCAGCAGCCCCACCAGCTCCAGCTTGATCTTCACCTGGATGTCGATCAGGTTGCGGGAGAGCGTCGTGTGCTCCTGGATCGGCAGCGCCACGTTCTCCGCCAGCGTCATCGAGTTGAACAGCGCCCCCGACTGGAACAGGATGCCGAACCGTTTGCGGACCTCGTCCAGCTCCCGGGGTGAGCAGGCCAGAAGATCCCGCCCCAGCACGCTGATCGAACCTTCGTCCGGCCTCATCGACCCGATGATCAGCCGCAGCAGCGTGCTCTTGCCCGAGCCGCTGCCGCCCATGATCACCATCGTCTCCCCGCGCCGGACCTCCAGGTCCACCCCCTGCAGCACCGCGCGCCCGTCAAACCGCTTGACGACCCCGCGGCACTGGATCACCGGCTCGGACATCATCCCCCTCCGCCGTTGTCAGGCTCGCCCGCAGGCGCATCCGGCGGAGTGTCCGCGGGAGCCTCCGGCGTCGTCTGCGGCGTGGAGGGCAGCGGCGGCGCGGGGGGCGTCGGCGGCAGGCGCTGCGGGTCCCACAGCTTCCACACGCTCCGCTTGGGCGAGGAGATGATGATGTTCACGAACTGCTGCGTGCCCGGCGGCTGGGTGTGCTGCTGCGCCGGATCGAACTGGAGCAGCACGATGCCCGGGCCCTTCTCGAAGTTGGTGATGAGCGGGAACAGGTCGTTGCGGTTCTGCGCCGGAGTCCACGCGTCGCGCGCCTCGCTGGCGATGCTCACGATCTCCATGAAGCCGGTGGGCGTGTCCACGATCTTGCCCAGCTCCGCCTGGTAGCCCGCACGGAGGGCGTCGATGTCCGCGTCCGTGATCCGTGCGTTGGTCTCGGGGGTCAGCAGCGTGCGGAACTCGGTGTAGTTGCCCTCTTCCATCGCCTTGAGCTTGCCCAGCAGGGGCGTGGCGACCTCGGTCTTGTACGCGTCCCACACGCGGCCCGCGCCGATGGAAATGCCCAGCCAGATCGCGCACACGATCAGGCCGATGATGATCCCCGAGATCGCCAGCCCGCGACCCACCAGCCGGTCGTTCGACCGGCCGATCGCGATCAGCGCCGCCACGCCGAAGAGCACGCCCAGCGCCGAGGGCCCCGGAGGGCAGCAGATCAGCGCAAAGACCAGCGAGAGCACCGCCATCACGCTGGTGCGCTGCTCCACAAAGGGCTGCTGCTGCGGGTATTGTCCGAAGCCCGGGCTGCTGTATTGGCTCATAGCGGCGAGGATATCGCCCCCGGGGCCCGGCGGCGAACAAGAGCCCTCCCGGCTGTGGATTTCACATCGACGCAGCGAGCCGGCGCACGCAGGCGACGACCACCTCAATCGCCCCCTCCACCTCCGCCGCGGTGGTATGACGAGAAAGGCTGAACCGCACCGACCCGTGCGCCACCGCCTCCTCCACCCCCATCGCCAGCAGGACCGGAGAAGGGTCCAGCGACCCCGAGCTGCACGCCGCGCCCGCCGAAGCGCACACCCCCTGCTCGCTCAGCAGCATGAGCAACCCCTCCGCCTCCAGGCGCGGAAAGCCGATGTTGGTCGTGTTCCACAGGCGCCTTGCGCCGGCGCTGTTGACCACCGCCCCCGGCGCGCCCGCGAGCACGCCCTGCTCAAAGCGGTCCCGCAGCCGCGCAAGTTCCTGCCGTCGCGACGGTTCCGCCAGCCACGCGCGCGCTTCCTCCGCCGCGACCCCCGCGCCCATGATCCCCGGCACGTTCTCCGTGCCTCCCCGCCGGCCCAGCTCCTGCGTGCCCAGCAGCCGCGGCCGCAGACGCACGCCGGAGCGCGCCCACAGCACGCCTACCCCCTTGGGGCCGTGGAACTTGTGCGGCGAGAAGGTCATCAGGTCGCCGGGCGGAGCCTCCACCGGCTCCTTGCCCACCCATTGCGTGGCGTCGCAGTGGAACAGCACTCCCACCCCGCGGCACGCCGCGGCGATCTCCTCCACCGGCTGCACCACGCCCGTCTCGTTGTTCGCCCATTGCACGCTCACCAGCGCGGGCCGCTCCGCCAGCGCCGCTTCAAGGTCCGCAAGGTCCACCACCCCATCGCGCGAAACCTTGAGCCACCGCACCGGACGCCCCGACTTCTCGAACTCTTCCGCCAGGTCGCGCACCGCCGCGTGCTCCACGCGGGTGGTGACCAGCGCGCCGTTGGTCGCGGCGAGCACTCCGCGGATCGCCAGGTCGATGGCCTCGGTGCCGCCGGAGGTGAAGGTGATCTCGCGGGCCCTGGCCCCGATGAGGTCGGCGACGCTCTGGCGGGCCAGCTCCACCTCCCGCCGCGCCGCCTGCCCCGCCCGATGGACGCTCGATGGGTTGTGCCAGTGCTCGCGCAGCGCGCGCTCCACCGCGGCGATCACGCCCTCGCTTGGCCGGGTGGTGGCGTTGTTATCGAGGTAGATGATGAGAGAACGGTATCACGCCGCCTTCAGGCTCGGCGCGGCGCAGCTCCAGCACGAAGCCGGGGAGCGTCCGCACTCGATGCTCAGACCCCGCACGCCCGCGTCCGTGAACACCACACCTTCGCGCCGGAAGACCGCGGAACAAGCCGTCGGCGGGGTTGATGACCCAGTACTCTCCCACGCCGAACTTCTCGTCGTCGGCCCGCTTCGTGACCAGGCCGTAGGAACCCCGCTACTCCTCGTGCCGTCCCACGAGCAGCCGCTCCAGCATGTACTGCACGTGGTGGCCCTCGGGGTCCTCACCCTGGCCGGGCACGCCCAGCGCCGCCAGCACGCCGTACCCCAGCCCCACGTGGATCAGCGTCCAGGCGATCAGGTCCGCGGAGAAGACCTTCATCACCTTCCGCTCATCCTGGGCGCGCTTCAGCTCCCGCGAAAGGAAGGCGTGCAGGTTCTTGAAGTGGCTCGCCACCGCCTTCTTGATCTCCTCGTCCTGCACCTCGGTGATCGCCTGCAGCAGCACCCGGTAGGGGGCGGCCCCCTCGGTGCTCACCATCGGGTTGTCCCCGATCAGCCGCCGCAGTCGCTCCGCCGGGTCGCTCGCGTCCGCCAGACGCTGCTCCCAGTGGTCCAGCGTCTGCTTGGCGGTCCGCTCCACCAGCGCGATGAACAGGTCGCGCTTGGAGTTGAAGTGCCGGTAGATGATCGGCTCGGTCACGCCCGCCGCGCGGGCGAGTTCCGCGGTGGTGGCCCGGGCGTACCCGCTCCGGGCGAACAGGTCGGCGGCGCAGTCCAGAAGCTGCTCGCGTCGTTTTTCGGCTGGCAGTCGGCTCATGCGGTGTCCGGCCCCTCGTCAGGGCGTTAGCAACGGCAAACCTTATCACGTTCCCCGCCCTTCGGGGGAACTTTTCTTCCCGCAATCTCCATCCGCGGGCGGGACGGGATCGTAACCCCCACGGCTGAAAGGGTGACAGCGCAGCAGCCGCCATGCCGTCAGCCTTGTCCCCCGCACCACTCCGTGCTTCCGGTACGCCTCCAGCCCATAGTGCGAGCAGGTCGGCCAGAACCTGCACTGCCCCCCCATCAGCGGCGAAAGCATCGCCTGATAGAGCCGAATCAGCAGCTCAAAGGGAATCGTCCAGGGGCTGGCCCGCTCCATTCACCCCTCCGCCTTCCGCCGCCTTCTCCACTCCCGGTCGAGCTGCCCCGCGAGCTGCACCACCAGCCGCCGGTACTCCGCCAGCGGCAGCTCGTCGTGATCCCGCGACGTGACCACCAGGTCATACCCCTCCCCGTCCAGCGTCGGCAGCGCCTCCTGCTCCAACCGGAAGGCCTCGCGGAGATGGCGCTTCAGCCGATTGCGCTTCACGGCCCGGTCAAATCGCCGGATCGAGAGCCCCAGCCTGTGGTAAGGCCGGGCGTTGGGCAGGGCGAAGACCGTCAGGGGCCCCAGGCTCTTGCGCACGCGCGCCCCGTACACCGCCTGGTATTCCAGGTTGCGGGTGAGCCGGCGCGAGCGGGGGAAGGTACAGGCCACGCTCAAGGGTAAGTGGCTATTCGAGATAGGGATGCCGCCGCCCCACGTGCCCCCAGCCGGCGCTGGGGGGGAGCAATCCCACCAGCACGCACGCCGCGCCCGCGACGATCAGCCACAGCCGCGTGCGGTCGTCCGTGGTCCACCGATGCAGGATGGACCGTGACTCCACCCGCTCCGGCAGCCGCAGGGGAGGGGGTTCAAGGCCGGGAAAGACCGAAGCGTCGGACATCGCGCCCAGCGCCCCTCTCTGACCGGGGATGGGGGCGCGACCCTCGGGGATTTCGTTGAGCTGGCTCGCCGCGAGCGCCAGCACGAGATTGGGATCCCGGTTCTCCAGCGCCTCGAGGTACTCCTCGTACCGCGCCAGCCGCTGGAGGCGGTGGGCCTCGATCGCAAGCGCCCGCTCGCGCTGGAAGCGGGTCGCCTCCAGGTCCTCCGCGGCGGGGATCAGCACCGTGGCCCCCAGGATCGCCAACCCCGCAATGAGGAACAGCCACCCGGGGTCGATCAGGGTGGAGGCGCGCTGTGCCTTGGGGGTGCGGTTCACGGAACGCCATATCGGCCAGCGGGGCCGCCGCCGATCAAAGGCGGGGAGCGGTTCATAAAAAGGGGGCCGCGGCCCCCGAGGGGGGAGGGGGGGAGGGAGGTGCCGCGGCCCCCAAGAGTAGAGATCGGGTGTCAGCAGAGCGCCGAGAGCTTTCTGTACAGCTCGAGGGCGCCCTCGTCGGTGGGCTCGTGCCGCAGGTCGATCCGCCGCGCGAGCATGACAAGCTCGGCGGCGGTAAGCAGCCGCAGCAGGATGCGGGCGGGCCCCTCGCTCGAGGTGAGCCGCTCCTCGTAGGTGCGCTCCTGCAGCACGCGGACGCGCGCGGGCGGGAGCCCGTCGAGGATCAGGCCGGGCGTCAGTCGCGGCGGGGCGTCGCTGCCGTGTGCGTCGCGGGCGTGCGTTCGGCGTTGATGGTCCGCGCCGGCAGCGCGGGGTACGGAGTGCGGTGCTGCGTGGTCCATGGCTTCTGGGCGGGTTGCGCCGCGACGCGGCTTCAACCCTGTGGGGGGTCCTTCGTTCTGCCCGCAAGAACACCCTACCCGGACGGCGCGTCCCTTCCATCCGAGTGAACTAAATCGAGCATGAGATTCAATTGAGAACTCAGGGAACGGACAGCCGCACCACCCGCGCGCCGTCGGCGAGCAATGCTCTGACTTCCGCGGCGATGCGCTCCAGGTGCTCGGGCGTCGTCGCGGGGAAGTACCACGTCAGCCCCGCGTAGCCGCGGAGCTCCTGAAACAGCACCACCCGCGCATGGCCCTGCGCCGCGCCCAGCGGGCGCGAGACGGTGATCACGATGCGCGAAGGATGCTCGCCGGGAAACTCCAGCAGCCATCCCGCGTCCCCCGGCTTGCCGCCCCACGCTTCGCTCAGGTCCGCGGCTTGCTGCGCGCTGAGCCAGCGCATGGGGCCGAGCATCGTGACCAGCATTTCGGTCGCGGCCTGTCCCGGCTGAAGCACCGGCGGCACGCGGTGGCCGTTGCGCGGACGCTCGGTGCGCTGCTCGCGCCGACCGGGCATGGGGCCGCGCGATGCTGCCCGCGGCGTGTTGTCGTTGTCGGGCCTGAAGCCTGGGTGACCGTGCATGGCTGATGCCGAATTCCTACCTCGCGCGTGCTAAACCCACGACAAGGCGGCGGAAGAAGGTGCTCGCGGGATTCTGAGGAGCACGGTCCCCGCGTGAAAAGAGAAAAGCCGGGCCCTGATCTCTCAAAAGGCCCGGCTTTCCAGGAGCGGCCGCCGAGATGCCGGAGCGGCCAGCACGCATCACTCTGTGCCCGCACGGGGTGAACCGGCTGACAAACGCGCGTGAAGCCGGACACGGGGTGAAGCGAATGAAAACGCGCTGATGCGGCGCTGATGCGGCGCTGGGAAGGCGGCGGCGCGCGCGTCACTAGCATTCGACGAGGGGGCGCCAAGGAATGACCATGAGCAGGCACGAGCGGGGTGCGGAGCATCGCACCGAGGCCGGTCAGATCCCCGGGCGCGCCATGGAGGAGCGCGAAGACGTCCGCGCCGACGCGCCGCTCCTGCGACGTCTGGAGCGCAGCCAGGCGCGCTACAAGGCGCTGGTGCTGGCTTCCAGCAACCTGGTCTGGGTGCGCGATCCGCTCCTGCGCTTCATCGACCGCAGCGCGGACTGGGAGCGCTTCACCGGCCAGCGCTTCGAGGAATATCAGGGCTACGGCTGGCTCGAGGCCGTGCACCCCGATGACCGCCCTTACGTGCGCGCCGCGATCGACGAGGCCCTCCGCACCGGCGGACCGGAGTACCGTTGCCGCAAGCGGCTCTGGCGCGCGGGGATGGGCGGGGCAGGCGAATACCGCCACTGCGAGGTCACCGGCGTCGCTGTGCGCGACGAGTCCGGAGAGGTGGTCGAGTGGGTCGGGATGATCCGCGACCGCACCGCGCAGCACGAGGTGGAGGAGCAGCGCCTCCGCCAGACCAGCGAGCTGGCCCGCAGCAACCGCGAGCTGGAGGACTTCGCCTACATCGCCGCGCACGACCTCAAGGAGCCGCTCCGCGGCATCCGCCTCATTGTCAGCTTCCTCGAGGAAGACGCCAGGGACCGGCTGGACGAGGACGCCTCCCGCCGCATCGCCCAGCTCCAGGACCTCTGCGCGCGCATGCAGATGCTGCTCGACTCGCTGCTCGAATCGGCGCGTGTGACCAGCGCGACGATGCAGCTCGCCGAGATCGAGCTGGCGAAGATCGTCTCCGACGGCATCCGCCTCGTCGCTGCGCGCTCGCAGGAGCCGGGGGTGGAGGTGCGCATCCATGAAAGCCTCAACGGCGTGAGCGTCTGCGCCGATCCTCAGCGCCTCGCCCAGGTCTTCGCCAACCTCATCAGCAACGCGGTCAAGTACAACGACTCCCCGCACAAGCTCGTCGAGGTGCGCGTCGAGCCCGCGGTTCAGCCCGGCATGGTCACCGTCGCCGTCTCCGACAACGGCATCGGCGTCCCCCAGGACAAGCAGGAGGCCGTCTTCCGCATGTTCCGCAGGCTCCACCCCCGCGAGCTGTACGGCGGCGGCGCCGGCGCGGGGCTCTCCATCGTCAAGAAGATCATCGAACGCCACGGCGGACGCATCTGGCTCACCTCCCCCGGCCGCGGCAAGGGCACCACCGTGCGGTTCACCATCCCGGAGAAGGATGAGTGCGTCGGACGGGACACCTGAACTGCCATGTCACCAGAAATAAAGAAAGGGCCGCGCAGGCGGCCCTTGTACTTCGTGCCGTGCTTATTCCCGTCCGCCGCCACCCCTGCCGCGGCCCATGTTGTCGTCGGGGCGGCCGGGGCCGCCGCGCTGGTCGCGCTTGCCGGCGAACTGACCGAGGGCGTCGCGGACCTGGACCTGGGCGGAGCGTGACCCGCCGCGGACACGGTCCTCGTGAGTGAGATTCCGGGCGGGGTTGCCTCGCCGCCCGCTGCTCTGATTGGTGTTCTGCTCGCGTTCAGCCATAACGAAGACTCCTGGAGGCTGTCCAAGGACCGATAAGACCGGACGGCCCGGTCCCCCAGATCGGTCCGTGACGGCCGGGCGGTGGCCCAAACCGCCACTTCAGCAAGCAGGGAAGGGCTAAACGGATCGCGGTGCTTCGACTAAATCACGAAGCAGACAACGGTTAGAAACAAACCCGCGTTCAACTCCTGAAGAACCCCCCAGCACCCTCCCATATTCCGTTTACACGCTGTTCAGGGCGCGGTACAACGACGCTGGGGTCTCTCCCCGATTGTGTCGTTTGGTTCTTTTCTGTTTCACCCAGCCTCGTGGAGGAGTCATGTCCAGAAAGCGCCTTTATGGTTGTGGCGTCAGCGCGGCTCTTGCGCTCGCTCTTGCCGCCTACGCCGAGCCCCAGGAGACGGTCACGTTCGAGAACGTGATTTCCGACGGGCTGTACGGCGACTTCGAAAACCTCATTGTCGACCACGCCTTCACCGGCACCTACGTCGCGACCAAGATCCGGATCAACGGCACCCTGTCGTCTGTGGTCCCCTTCACCTGGCCGGTGGACGCCCGCATCGAGGTCGTACCTCCGGACGGCAACAGCTTCAGCATCACGCCCTTCAACACGATCGGCAGTTTCACCGTCATCAGCACCCCGGGCGACCTGGTGTTCGATATTCCGGTGCCAGTGGTGGCCAACGGCACCTGGATGTTCCGCTTCTACGAGGACTACGAGGATGGTGACGGCCCCGACGCCATCTGGAACATCATCACCATCAGGCTCGACGACGGCGCCCCGCCGCCGCCTCCCCCGCCGGCAACCTTCCCCGAGGTTGAGCCCAACGACGACAAGTTCAGCGCCACCAACGCCTTCGGGCTGGTGGACGGCGACACCCTCGGCGGCCTGGCGATGGGCGACGGCCCCGACTACTTCCGCGTCAAGACCGCTCCCGCGCCCCTGGGCGTCTACCGCCACCGCCTCGTGCTTGCCAGCAATACATCGGGCAACAGCGCGACCATCCGCGGCCTGAGCCAGACCAACGGCTCGATCAACTTCGGCACCGACGTGCCCGTGCAGTTCAGCACCGGCGCCACCTCGCCCCCCCACTTCCTCCAGTGGTACGGCTTCGGCAAGGAGGAGGAGCTCTTCATCGCCATCGAAGGCACCGTGAACAGCATTGAAGAGTATCGGGCGCACTACTCGGTCGAGCCGGTGACTGTGTTGGACGCGGGCACCTTCATCCCCGGCGACATCACCATTACCGCCGCGACGGGCAACACCGCCGACCTCGACTTCCTGGTCTACGACGCCAACTTCAACGCCATCCCCGGCTACTCCAACGACGGCGGCGACACCCTGACGCGCAACTTTACCGAGGGCACCTACTACATCGCCTTCTCGAACTTCAACACCGCGAACGACCAGGCCTCCCCGCCGGACGACACGTTCCCCAGCGAGAACGTGATGGACTTCCCCAACAGCGTGGTGAACAGCTCCACCACGATCATCCCCAACAAGGGCATCCGCATCACCGACCTGACGATGAACTCCGTCGAAACCCCCGCCTCCAAGGACGGGCCCTTCGACGTGATCTTCTTCCGGATGGAGGTTGCTCCCCCGACGGGTCCGACCAACCCGGTCGTCATCGGCTCGGCCACGCCCGCGACCTTCTTCGAGGGCGGCACCACGACCATCACCGGCACCGTGTTCGGCGGCTTCAACCCCCCCAGCACGGGCCTGGCCGTCACCGCCGACCTCTCCTCCATCGGCGGCTCCTCCAACCAGCCGCTCTTTGATGACGGCACCAACGGCGACGCGGTGGCCGGCGACAACATCTTCAGCTTCACCGTTACGGTCCAGGACCCCGGCCAGTACACGATCCCGCTGACGGTGACCGACGACCAGCTCCGCAGCAACACTGCATCGGCCACCTTCCGCGCCCTGACGCTCACGGAGCTGGGCACGCTGGACCTGAACTCCACCTACACCTCGCCCCTCTTCGACCTTGAAAACAGCGAGGTGCGCTGGTTCCGCTTCACCGTTCCCGCGGTGGACAATGTCAGCCAGACGTGGCTGGATATCTGGACCAGCGGGCCCATCGGCGACGACACCGAGATCGGCCTCTACAACAGCAGCGGCTTCCGCGTTGCCAACGACGACCAGGACGGCGACGGCAACCTGAGCGCCCTGAGCTTCGGTCTCAACTTCCCCCCGCGTCCGGCCATCGGCAACGGCGTGGCGTTCGACGGGCGTGACGGCAACCTGCCCGCGGGCACCTACTACCTCGCCGTGGGCATGTGGCCCGACACCATCTTCAACGACAACGACTTCAATGTCATCAGCACCGGGCACGCGGCCTTCGGTGTGGAGGTGAACATCAACCTCGGCCAGCCGACGCCCACCGGCGCCTGCTGCTTTGCCGGGGCGTGCTTCGTCATGACCCAGGATGAATGCGCCCTCTCGGGCGGCAGCTACAGCGGCGACGGCACGAACTGCGGCGATCCCACCTACGTGATCACCGAGACCAACGAGCAGTTCTCCTCGATCGCCGGGTTCGGCAACTACGCCTTCACCGTGTCCAACTGCGACGACTGCACCGAGTCGGTGTTCCTGCCCTTCACCTTCACCTTCTTCGGCAACGACTACAACCAGGTGTACATCAGCTCGAACGGCAACGTGCAGTTCGGGCCCTCCGTCACCACCGCCTACCTCAACGACGCGATCCCCTCGCCCGCCATTCCCAACAACGCCATCTACCCGCTGTGGGACGACTACAACCCCTCCCAGCAGGGCGAGATCTACTACTTCGAGGACGGCTTCGCCCCCAACCGCCGCTTCATCATCGAGTGGAACAACGTCACCCAGTACACCGCTCTGAACGCCTGGCCCGTCACCAGCGAGAACTTCCAGGTGATCCTCCACGAGGGCACCAACAACATCGAGTTCCGCTACGGCCTGATCTCCCCGGTTGACACCTCCGGCAACAACCAGGGCACCGGCCAGGACGCCAGCGGCGGCGACCGCACCATCGGCGTCGAGGACACCACCGGCTTCGTGGCGTACAGCGTTCCCAGCGCCACGCACACCGGCCAGGGCCTGCTGTTCACCTACGTCGTGCCTCCGTCCCCCTGCGGCCCCACCTGCGGCACCGCAGACTTTGACGGCGACGGCGACGTGGGCACCGACGCGGACATCGAGTCCTTCTTCGCCTGCCTGGCGGGCAACTGCTGCCCGACCTGCCACCCCGGCGGCGCGGACTTCGACGGCGACGGTGACACCGGCACCGATGCCGACATCGAGGCGTTCTTCCGCGTCCTCGCCGGCGGCAACTGCTGATCGACTCTGAACCCCGCCTGATCCCGGCCCCGGGGCTTCGTCCCCGGGGCCTTTTCTTTTTTTGGCGTCAGTCGTCCGTCACGCCGCGGGCGGGCTCGACGCGCGGCTCCATGTCCGGCAGCGGCTGCGCCTCGGGCAGGGCCAGCGCCTCCGCCGCCAGCGCGTGCAGGTCGATGTTGTCGATGAAGGGCCGCAGGCGCTCGCTGCCCGGCCCCAGCGCCGTGACCTCCACCATGTCGCTGGTGTGGTTCGGCCCGGTGAAGGCCACGCCCAGCGAGTTCGCCAGCGCCGCCCCCAGCACGCTCGTCCACGAGTTCGCCTGCGCGAAGGGCATGACGCGCTTCTTCTCCACCGACGCGGCGAGCAGCGAGCGCGTGGGCTCGTCCAGCCCCACGCCCGTCGCGGCGTGGACGATCTCGGCGATCGCGCCCGGCCTCGCGGGGCCGGGGCGGTCCTCCAGCTCCCTCCAGATCCAGTCGAAGGAGTGCCGGACCTTCGCGATGCGCTCGAAGGCGCGCTTGCCCGCGGTTCCGTACACCGTCAGCCCCGGGTTCGCGTTCGCGTGGTCGGTGGTGATGATGATGAGCGTGTCGTCTCGCTCCGCGGCGAAGCGCAGCACCGCCCCCACCGCGTCGTCGAAGTCGAGCTGCTCCATGATGAGCGAGCCCGCGTCGTTGTTGTGAGCCGCGTGGTCCACGCGCCCGCCCTCCACCTGCAGCACGAAGCCGCCGGGGCGGGCCTCCAGCCGCGACAGCGCCGCCTCGGTCATCTCCGCCAGCGAGGGCACGTTGGGCGTGCGCTCGTAGACCATCGGCACGTGGTCGTTATGGAAAAGCCCCAGCAGCCGGCCCTCGGCAGGCGCGCCGAGCAGCCCCGCGCGGTCGCGCACCACCGCCACGTCCGGGTGGCGCGAAAGCAGCTCCTCGGAAAAGTGCTTCGCTCCTCCGCCCAGCACCACGTCCACGCGCCGGTCGAGGATCTGCGGCGCAATGATGCGCCACATGTCGCGCTTCGGCGCGTTGGCGATGAAGCTCGCGGGGGTGGCGTGCGTCACGCGCGTCGTGGTGACCAGTCCCGTCGCCTTCCCCGCCTGGCGGGCACGCACCAGCAGCGGCACGCGCTGCACGCCGTCGTCCGTGATGTTCAGCGACCCGTTGTTCACGTGGTAGCCGCACCCCCACGCCGAGCCTCCCGCGGCGGAGTCGGTCACCCACGCATCCGCTGAATACGTCGTCGCCGAGGCACGCCGCACGCCGGGGCGGTTCCACAGATCCACCCAGTGCGACGGCCGCCCGCGGTGCAGGCGCGAGTACAGGTCCGCCAGCGTCAGCGTGCCCGCGCTCATGCCGTCGGAGACCATGAAGATGAGGTTGCGTGCCGCGGCGTCGCGCGCGGGGCCCGGCCGTGCCGGCTTGCCCAGCGCCGAACGCCGAACACACGTCCCCAAGGCCGCCGCGGCGGTGGTGGAAATCAGGAACTCGCGCCGATTCATATAGAGGCAGAGCGTACCGCCCACCCTATCCGGCAGGAACGGCCCTGTTTGTGGGGCCTCTGGTCGGGGGTGTGGGGGGTGTTGGACCGGCGGGGCGGGAACCCTTCCCAGCCGGAATCCGTACCGGGTGGAAAGTGTCCTTGAGCAAACCCGTGCCATCGGGTAGCTTGGGCCCCCCCGGCCTACGGTTGGGACTATCCACCAGACTTGGAGCGTCGTGACATGGACAAGATGTTCTACTCGATCGAGGAAGCCGCGCAGAAGCTCGGCAAGACCGTGGACCAGGTCCGCGAGATGGCCGCTCGCGGGCAGCTCCAGGAGTTCCGCGATCGTGATGCGCTGGTCTTCAAGCGCGAGCAGGTGGACCTGCTGGCCGGTGATGATGTGATCCCGCTCGCCGACAGCGGCGAGCTCGAGCCTCTGTCGCTGCAGTCCAGCGGCAGCTCGATGGTCCTGAGCCCCGAGCCGAAGGAGTCCACCGGCATCAACATCTTTGAGGCCGAGGGCACCGAGGAGGCCGACCCCTCCGCCGTGACCCGCGTGACCGCCTCCCCCGGCAGCCTCATCGACCCCGGCGACAAGAGCGCCAGCGGCAGCGGCGGCCTGCTCGACATGACCCGCGAGCCCGACGACACCTCCCTCGGCGCGGACCTGCTGGGCGACGTGTACGGCAACGAGACGCTCGCGGCTCAGACCACCGCGGAGCCCGCCCTCTCCGACGGCGGCGCGCTCTTCGAAACCCCCAGCGCCGTGATGGAGGCCCCCGAGACCACGACCACGACGGTGGCGATGGTGGCCGCGGAGCCCTACGACGGCGCGGGGAGCGGCTGGGTCGGCGGCCTGGCCCTGGGCGCGATCATCGCCGTGAGCATCGCTGCCTTCACCCTCATCGTCGGCCTGACCAGCACCGCCGGCGGCGGCATGCTCAAGACCATCGGGGACAACTTCATGATCCTCGTCGGCGTCGCCGCGGGCCTGCCCATCCTCTTCGCGATCATCGGCCTGCTGATCGGCAAGCGAAGCTGATCGACGGGCGACATCCTCAAGCAAACAAACCCCCGCGATCCGCGGGGGTTTTTTCTTTGTCAGGCCATGCTCCCGCGTCAAGCCATCGCGCGGGCCGCCTCGTCCAGCAGCCGTTCCGCCGCGTCGGAGGTCGGCGCTTCGGCGATCAGCCGCATGATCGGCTCGGTGTTGCTGGCGCGGAGGTGCAGCCACGCCTTGCCCGCCAGCGGGCCGGTGCGGAAGTCCACCCAGGCGCCGTCGCTGCGGTCGATGTGCTGGTCCTTGTACGCCGCGGCGACCTTCTCGATGGCCCCCAGCGCGTCCTCGCGCCGCTTGAGCTCCACCTTGCGCTTCACGATGGCGTAGCTGGGGATCGACGCCGCGAGCGCCGAGAGTCGGCGCGCCGTCCCGCGACCGCCGCCCTGGGGCGACAGAAGCCACAGCGTCAGCGCCATGGCGCTGAGCGAATCGCGCACGTACGCCACCCGCGGCCAGATGACCCCGCCGTTGCCCTCTCCGCCCGCCAGCGCCCCCTCGCGCTTCATCGTCTCCACCACGTTCGCCTCGCCCACCGGCGTGCGCAGCACCCGCGCGCCGTACTGCGCGGCGACATCATCCAGCATCCGCGAGGTGCTCAGGTTCGTCACCAGCGTGGCGGCGTTTTCCGTCCCGCGGCTGAGCAGGGCCATCGCCCCCAGCGCCAGCGTGTATTCCTCGCCGATGTACGTGCCGCGCTCGTCGATCAGCGCCAGCCGGTCCGCGTCGGGGTCCTGCGCAAAGCCCACGTCCGCGCCCGCGCCGCGCACCGCCTCCGCGAGCCCGCCTTCCAGCATCAGGTTCTCCTGCGTGGGCTCCGGCGGGTGGGGGAAGATGCCGCTCTCCGAGGTGTTCAGCGCCAGCACCTCCGAGCACCCGAGGGCCTCGAGCAACTGCGGCGCGCCCCGCGCGCCCGAGGCGTTCACGCAGTCCACCGCCACGCGCAGGCCCTCGCCCAGCTGCTCGGGCTCTTCGCACAGCCCCGAATCCTGCAGCGCCCGCAGAATGCGCTCGACGTGCTCCTCCGCGCCGCTCTCGTCGCGATCCACCGCGCCGACGCGGTCCCACGACACCGCCCCGGCGCCGCCGGCGCGGAAGCGCTCGATGATCTCCGCCGCGGCGGAGGCCGGGGGCGCGCACGCCGCGGACCCGTGCAGGCCGCCTTCCGCCAGCAGGCACTTGAGCCCGTTCCACTGCTGCGGGTTGTGGCTCGCGGTGAGCACCATCCCCGCGACCGCGCCGCTGCTCTCCCGCGCGTAGCGGTCGGTCATCACCGCCACCGTCGGCGTCATCGCCACGCCCAGGTCCACCACGCGACAGCCCGCGCCCGCGATCCCCGCCAGCGCCGCCAGACGCACGACCTCGCCCCCCGCCCGGCCGTCACGCCCCACCACCACCGTCACCGGGCCGCCCCCCGCACGCTCACGCAGCCACGACGCGAAGCTCCCCGCGAACCGCGCCGCAACCTCCGGCGTCAGGGTCTCCCCCACGATTCCGCGGCAACCGCTCACGCTCAGCATCAGACTCATCCGGGCGTACCTCCTGCGACCCGGACGATAGCGCCTTTACCCCTCCTGCCAATCGCCGATCTCGAACCGTTCCTTCGACGAGCCCCGCTTGCTGCCGCGGGTCGATGGCTCATCGCGGTCGGGCGTCTGGCCCGGAGGAGCCGGGGGCGGCGGCGTTGCCTTGCCCGGAGGCTTGTTGTCCGGCCCCGGAGGTGTTGGGTTGGCCTGTTCCACGCCCTTGCTCCTTGGGCTGCTGGGCCTTTGGTTCCTGCTCTGGGCGCGTGTAGTTCGGCCCCGCTCGATACCCGATGTTCTGGCTCTGCATCATGGCGGCACGCTCCTGGACGCGCTGCGCGCACGGAATGCTCCCGAGCCGCTCCGAACCGCCGGTGAAGCCGCGATGAGAACAACAAGTAAGGGTTCGCAAACCCTTACTGCGTGCCGTACATGCGGTCGCCGGCGTCCCCCAGCCCCGGCAGGATGTAGCCCCGCTCGTTCAACCCCCGATCGATCGCCGCGGTGTAGATGGGCACCTCCGCATCCACCGCACGCACCCGGCGGATCCCCTCCGGCGCGGCGACCAGGCAGATCATCCGTAGATCCTTCGCCCCGCTGCGGCGCAGGATGCCCACCGCCTCCGCCGCGGAACCCCCCGTCGCCAGCATCGGGTCCACCAGGAACACCGGCCCCGCGTCCAGGTCGCGGGGCAGCTTCTGCAGGTACACCCGCGGCTGGAGCGTCTCCTCGTCGCGCACGAGCCCCAGGTGCCCGACGCGGGCCTCCGGCATCATCTCCAGAATCCCCTCGGCCATCCCCAGCCCCGACCGCAGGATGGGCACGACCGTGACCTGCCCCGCGAGCCGACACCCCACCGTGCGCTCGATCGGCGTCTCCACCGGCACGGGCTCGGTGGGGATGGTGCGGGTGATCTCGAAGACCATCAGCCCGGCGATCTGGTAGAGCAGCGCACGGAAGGGCCGGTGGCTGACGGAGCGGTCGCGGAGGAAGGTGAGCTTGTGCTGGATGAGCGGGTGGTCGAAGACCGTGACCCCCCGGAACTCGTGCGGCGTGGTCATACGTCGGCAGTGTACCGGCGGGTACACTCGCGCTTATGGATCAGGAAACGCTCGACCGACTGGCGTTGGAAGCCGCGTATCACCAGGCGCTCAAGGGGCTCTCGGAGGGCGGCATCCCGATCGGCTCGGCCTTGATGACCGCCGACGGGGTGATCGTGGCCCTGGGGCACAACCTGCGCGTCCAGACGGGGGACAGCACCGCGCACGCGGAGACGGTGTGCATCCGCAACGCGGGGCGGCGGCGCGACTGGCACACGCTCACGCTCGCCAGCACGCTCTCGCCCTGCGCCATGTGCAGCGGCACGGCGGTGCTCCATCGCATCCGGCGGGTGGTGATCGGCGAGAACCGCACCTTCCAGGGGCGGGAGGACTGGATGCGCGACGCGGGCATCGAGGTGCGGGTGGTGGATGACCCCCGCTGCGTCGCCCTGATGCAGGAGTTCATCGCCAAAAAGCCCGAGCTGTGGAACGAGGATATCGGCATCCCCCCCAAGGGCTGAAAGGGCAAAAAGAACAGGGGCCGACCCGAAGGCCGGCCCCTGTGTGTGCCTGTTGAAACGAATCAGCGGCGACGGCGACGGAGGGCGACCGCGCCCAGGCCGGCGAAGGCGAGGCCCGCGGCGGAGGGCAGCGGGATGACCACCGTCGGAGGCAGCTCGTCGTTGACGAAGCTGTCGCTCTTGCCGGTGGGGCCGATCGCCTGCACGTGCAGACCGATCTTCAGCGCCCCGCTCTGCAGCGACGCGATGGTGTCCTCGAAGGTCTGCGAGCCCTGCAGGGTGAAGCGAATGTTGAGCCACTCGCTCGCCGAGTTCACGCCGTTGTGGGACACCGGCGGATCGCTGTCGGCGGTGAAGCCCTGCGTGGTGACGAAGCCCGCGTTTTCGCCGCTGGGCAGGTGGCCGGGGCTGGCGCCCTGAGAGAAGCTCACGCCCGAGGAGCTGGTGATCTGAGCGATGTCCAGCAGCGTGCCGTCGGCGAAGTAGACAGCCGTGATCGAGGACGCAATGCCGACGTTGTTGAAGAACTTGAAGTCCACCATCCCGTTGCCGGCGTCGGAGATGACCACCGAGAACTGGGAGGCGGGGTTGACCGCCCCGGCGTTGTTGGTGATCCGCGTAAAGCCGACCGTCACCGGATCAGCATGAGCGGCGCCGGCCGTTGCGATGAGCGCAAGAGCGGCAAGAAGGGTGTTCACTCGAACGTTCATCACACAATCCCTCTCTGATTGAAGACGCAACACACCCGCGGCTCCACCCCGCGGGGACATGGCGATTCTACCGATCCGACGCAGAGATAGACATTTTTCAAGAACTTAGTTTCAATTCGGTCAACCCACACCGTTTTAGGGACGTTCGGTCTTGATAATAAGTCCGATAACAATAAGCAACCATTCGTTGACACTCCCGGTCCGGCGTTGGTAGGTTGTGCCGGACTCCCCGCGTCAGGGGCTCAGCGGTTGGGTGTTCCGGAATCTCCGCGGGGGCAAGGAGATCGAGAAATGAAGCGCTTCCTGAAGAACGTCGCGGTTTTCGGCGTCTGCGGCCTGTTCTCCCTCTCCCTCGCGGCAAGCAAGCCCGTTCCCGCGACCATCGAGTTCAGCGGAATCGCCCCCCAGGGGCTCTTCGGCCTGCTCCTCAACCCCCTCGTGGATGGCGAGGTCTGCATCGACTTCGACCCCGACGAGGGCATCAGCTATGTAGACCTGAAGGTCGTGCGCCTGAAGCCCTGCACCACCTACAGCGTCATGATCGAGGGCAGCGGCTCCGGCGGCGTCTTCCCCAACGCCTTCACCACCAACGTCCTCGGCCGGGCGAGCTGGAGCTTCGAGCTGTTCGGTCAGGTCACGTCCGACTCCACCGTCCAGATCTTCCGCTGGGACGGCGACATCGAGACGCTGGACGTGATCAGCCCCATCGAGGCGCGTGCCGTGGCCGTGCACAGGTGGTGGAAGCCCTGCGCCTGCAACTGATACGGCTTATTCGTCGGGTCCGACTTCGCGCCATCGCGTGACGCGGATGCGGTCCGGCGCGGGTCTGCCGACCAGCGACACGCTTCCGTGCGATGAGCCGGGCGCGACGCCGCCGTGGTCGGTGCGCGCGCCGAAGGCCCCGCCGCGCCACGTCGCCGTGGAGACGGCGCCGGGGCCGAGGCGCCAGCTCCCGTTGGTGGGCGCGGTGACGGTGCCCGAGCCGTTGATGCTGCCGCTGGCGTACATCAGCCCGTGGAACACCAGGTTGTTCCCGAAGTCGATGTTCCCGTTGTACACGAACAGCAAAATGTTCTCGCCGAAGTTGTTGTTCTTGCTGTCGAAGTCGCCGTTCTTGACGTGAATCTCGACGGACCCGCTGCTGTTGTTCGTGAAGGTCATGTTGTTCTTGCCGTCGAAGTCGCCGCCCGACAGGATCAGCCGGATGTCCCCGCCCTCGCCGTTGAAGTTGAAGACGGTGCCGTTGTAGTGCGCCGTGAACTTGCGGATCACGTAGTCTCCCGCGCCGTTGAAGTTCACCGTGCAGGAGTTCCCAACGTCCAGGTCGAGGTACGTCCCCGGCGGCAGGTTCAGCGTGCCGCTGTTGGGCACGTTGAAGCTCGTTCCCGCGGCGACGCCGGGGGGAGGCTCGGGCAGGTCGCCCGCGCTTCCGCCGCCCACAGGGCCCTCGATCGTGCCGGTCAGGTTCACCGATCCGTCCGACGAATAGGCGATGTAGTCGGCGTAGGTCGCCGCTCCGCGCCGCCGCACCGCCAGGATGATCTCGTCCGGCTCGCTGCCGCAGACCATGCGGATGCACTGCGGCTCGCTGCCCATGTCGGGGCCCGTGGCCGTGGCGCTCCATGAGGAGCCGTTCCAGACGCGGTAGCGCAGGATGTTGCTCCCGGCGGTGTGCCACGCCGCGACCGCGCGCGCCCCGTCGAGCTGGTACCCGATGTCCGCACGCCGCTCATAGCCCGACGCGGCGTTGGTCTCCGCGACGAGGTTGGAGCCCCACGCCGACCCCGTCCAGTTGACCAGATTCACGTCGTTGTTGGTGCCGATCAGCACCGCCAGCACTTCGTCGCTGCCCATCAGCGGGTTGGGCGTCAGCGACACCCAGCCCGCGGGCGCGCTCCCCGAGATCGCGGGCAGAGTCCCCGCCGCGCTCCATGCGTTCGTCGCGGAGTTCCACACGCGGTACTTGGGCGCACCGCTGGCGGCGCTCCACACGACCAGCGCCCGCCCCGACCGGCTCATGTACGCCGCGGTGAAGGGGCGGCCCGATCCCAGGTTCGTCTCCAGCGTGACCGTGTTCCCCCAGCTCGTTCCGTTCCACACCGCGGCGTAGAGCGAGTTCCCCGCGCGCACGGTGAGCAGCAGTTCGTCTGAACGGGGCCGCGCCGCGATCTCGATCAACTGCGGCGGATTGCTCAGCCCCATCGAGAAGGAGGACTCGGGCGCGATCGTCGAGGTGTAGGTGCGGTAGTAGAGCGCCGAGGAGGCGCCCTTGCGGTACACCGTCATCAGCTCGCCGGTGGTGTGCTCGTAGGCGTGCGCAAAGACCTTGACGCCGCTCGCCCCCGCGTCGGCCGCAAGGCTCACGGGCGTGTTCCAGAAAAACCCGGTCCAGCCCGAAAGCCACAGCGAGCGATCGCGGCAGAGCGTGACCAGCGCCCGCTCGCCTGTGATGGGGCAGCTCGCGATCTCCTGCCAGCCGATCTCCTCCGGGAAGAAGCCGGTCAACCCCGGCGCGGTCCATGCGCCCTCTTCCCACGCACTGGAAACCATGCGCGTGCCGGGGTCCAGCTCGACGTAGGCGAGCACGGGGGGCACCTGCTGCTGCTGTCCACAGGCCAGCCCGCACGCCCCCAGCGTGCACGCCGCGGCAAGACGCTGCATCTGCCTCATCCAATCCACCTCCTCCCCAATCCATCGGCGGTTCACGCGGCTCATCGGCCTGTCGCTCATCACCCGCGCCCCGCCCGGATCACTCCTGCACGCCTGCGCAGGCTGGGAAGCCCGCGGCGTCCGTTGCACGAGGGGCGATAACCGGTTCGGGCTGAGAGGGGTGCGCCGGTCGTGGTGCGGCCCGCGCCGGACGTGCCGCGCGTAGCGAGGCCGCGCCACGGCCCAAGGTGGCCCTTGGCTCCGCGGTGTTGCAGTGTTTGGCCAGCGGCCCATCGCCGCGAGGAGGAGAGACCAGAATGAAGACCTGCCTGACCGCCGCCGCTCTCGTCGCCGCTGTCGCGTCGCAGTCCGCTTACGCCGATCCCTCCTTCAGCACCATCAACAACAACGGGCCCGAGGTCAACCAGGCCACCCTGCTGAGCGTCATCTACGGCGGCACGTGGACCCCCATCTCCGGCACGCAGAACTACACCAACGGCTCCATGACCGCCTATCGCGTCGCCGACGGCGGCTATGCCTCGCCCCTGAACATGCTCGCCGAGTCCAGCACGGCGGCGGACGAAGTCTGGGCCGGCGGGGAGATCACCATCACCGCCCGCGCGAAGTACGCCGGGGACACGCACACTTTCGGCTGGATCGACGGCGCTTCCCCCACGCCCACCACGAGCAACTACCAGGTGCTGCTCTCTACGAGCACCCTCGACCAGCCCGTGACGGCGCACCTCACGGAGAGCTTCCGCTGGGCGCTCTTCGACATCACCACCAACCAGCTGCTCACCAGCCGTCCGCAGGACAACCCCGACGGCCTGGACCACATGATCACCTACCGCATGGTGGGCGCGGGCTTCGAGAGCCCGACGTGGCTCATCGCCTGGGAGGATCGCACGACGGGCCTGAACTCCGACCGCGACTTCAACGACGTGGCGATCGAGGTGGTGGCGACGTCCGTACCCGAGCCCGGCACGGCGGCGCTGCTCGCGACGGGCGGGCTGCTCAGCTCCCGCCGCCGGCGCGAGGGTCGTCCCGCAGCGAATGCGCGATGCTGATTTCCTGCAGGCGAATGCTCGACTGATCCAGGTCGTTCTTCGCCGCGGCGAACTCGTTGGCGTCCACGCTCTTCCAGTCCGCCTCGGCCTTTGAGACCATGCCGCGGAGCCGCTCCATCGCGGCCCGCAGCTTCTCGCGGTAGTCGGGCTCCAGCTCGCTCTCGAAGCGCTGGAAGCGCTCGCCGATCCACTTGAGGTCGAGCTTGCTGTTGGCGATGAGGTCCACGATCCGGTGGCGGGTCATGTCCTCGCGGGCGTGCAGCAGGCTCTCGCGCTCGATGCGCTCGATCTCTTCATGCGTCAGCCCGTGGTTGGGGATCACCTGCAGGCTCGCGCGCTTGCCGCTGCGCCGCTCATGCGCGCTCACGTTCAGCACGCCGTTGGCGTCCACAAGGAACTGCACCTCCACCTGCGGGATGCCCGCGGGCATGGGCGGCAGCCCTCGCAGATGGAACTCGCCGAGCTTGCGGCAGTCCGCCGCCATCTCGCGCTCGCCCTGATAGACCGTGAGGCGGATCGAGGTCTGGCCGTCCACGCTCGTGGAGAACATCTCCGTCGCCCGCGCGGGGATGGAAGAGTTCGCGGTGATGATCTTGGCGACCGCGCCGCCCACCGTTTCGACGCCCAGCGAGAGGGGCACCACGTCCAGGAGCAGCGTGCCCATGCCCCCCGCGGCGCGCGTGTCCAGCACCCGCGCCTGCACCGCCGCGCCCAGCGCCACCACCTGGTCCGGGTCCAGCGCGGTGTAGGGCTCAACGCCGAAGAACTCCCCCACGCGCCGCCGCACCAGGGGCATGCGCGTCGAGCCGCCCACGAGGATCACCGCGTCGGGCGGGCCGGAGAGCCCCGCGTCCTTCACCACCCGCGCGCAGGTCGCGATCGTCCGCTCCACCAGCGGCGAGATCAGCGCTTCGAACTCGCTCCGCGTCACCGTCCGCCGGTACGCACGCTCCCCCAGCCCCACGTCGATGGAGGCTTCTTCCATCTCCGAGAGCCGCACCTTGACCGATTCCGCCAGCGCCACGAGCTGCCGCCGCACCCCCGGCGGGATCTCCACCCCAGGGCCGGCGCCAAGCACCTCGCCGATCTCGCGCCGGAACAGGTCCATCAGCAGGTGGTCGGCGTCGTCGCCGCCCAGGTGCGTGTCGCCCCCCGTCGCGAGCACCTGAAAGAAGAAGGTCTCGCCCGGCTGCGTCGCGGGCGTGAGGCGCAGCACGGAAACGTCGAAGGTGCCCCCGCCCAGGTCGTACACCACCACCGTGCTCGGGCCGGCCTTCTGCCGCAGGCCCAGCCCATACGCCAACGCCGCGGCGGTGGGCTCGGGCACGATCCGCACCACTTCCAGCCCCGCGAGCCTGCCCGCGGCTCGGGTCGCCTGGCGCTGAGCGTCGTCGAAGTACGCGGGCACCGTCACCACCGCGCGGGTGACGGGCTCTCCCAGCGCCCTGGAGGCCTGCTCGCGCAGGTGCGCGAGCACGCGCGCCGAGACTTCCTCGGGGCTCACTTCCAGCGTGCGCCCGTCTTCCAGAGGCACGCGCACGCGGGCCGTGCCGCGCTGCCCAGCCACGACTTCGTAAGAGAGAAAGGGCAGGTCCGCGCGGGCGTCCTCGAGGCTGCGACCCATCAGACGCTTGACGCTGAGGATCGTCTGGCGCGGGTAGTCCGGGGCGTTGCGACGGGCATCCTCCCCCACCACCACGCCCGCGCTCTCGTACCGCACCGCGGAGGGGAGCAGCACCCGGCCCTGCGCATCGGGGATCACCCGCGGCCCGGCCTCGTCGCACACGGCCACCAGCGAGTTCGTTGTCCCCAGGTCAATCCCGACGATCGGCGCGCCCATGTTGCGAGGGTAGCGCTCACCCGCCCTTCGCCCACGCCAGCGACCGCAGCTCCTCCACCACTTTGCGCACGCCATCGACCGTGCGGGCGTCTGCTCGACCCACGGCGACGGTGCTCCGGCGTCCCATCGCGGCGAGCTCCACGATCGCCGCGCCCCCTAACGCCCTCGACGCGGTGGGGCTTACCCGCTGGCCGTGGCGGTCGTGATCGGCCAGCCCGGCGTCCACGACCGTCTCCCACACATGCCGGACCTGCTCGCGCGAGAGCCGGCGGACCAGCCCGGGCCGGACGCTGTCGTGCCGCCGCTCGCCGATCGCCGCGCGCAGCGAGCCGTCGGGCTCCAGGACGTACCACGCCGCCTGCATGTCGGAGCCGGGGAGCACGGTGACGCTGAGGCCGAAGTCGTCGGGCAGTTCCGCCGCGGTGAGCGACGGCCGCCCCGCACACCCGCACAGCCACACCACCGCCGCAGCCAGAACAAGAGCTCTCATGCCCGGAGTGTATGAAAAGAAAAAGGGCCCCCACGCGGAGCGTGAGGGCCCTGAGGTTGCGACGAACCTTGCTCAGCAGCGATCAGCAGGCGCTGCCGGCGAGGATGCGGAAGAAGGCCTCGATGTCGGCGTCGGTGCCGCTGTCGCCGTCCGCGTCGATGTCGGCGCCGAGGTGCCAGCAGGTGTCGCAGCAGTTGCCGGCGAGGCAGGAGAAGAAGGCCTCGATGTCCTGGTCGGTGCCGGCGTCGCCGTCACCGTCGTAGTCGGAGGTCGCGC
>Ga0065721_10048981_pt1 | contig 54343 bp, 52 predicted proteins | sample Mesricmetagenome_FD_59108 | JGI IMG/M metagenome (GOLD analysis project Ga0065721, IMG submission 59108) | Mesophilic microbial community from rice straw/compost enrichment Sample: eDNA_1 v2 (version 2) | ecosystem: Engineered > Solid waste > Grass > Composting > Bioreactor | place: USA: Davis... | reverse complement strand
TGCTTTTTTTATCCGAAAAACTTACCCCGTTTTTTAGCCAAGACAACCGTTTCCACTTGGAAAACCAAGCATCAGGCACTCAATCAGAAGGTTAAAGAATCAGACCGCTATTTTTTGGGGTATGTCCAGATTCACGTCAGCTCAGCGGTCAGCTCTATAGTAGTGTCCAATAATTTCGAGACGGGACAGATATCTTTAGCTTTCTCTGCGATCTCCTTGAATTCCGGCGCGGAGATGCCTTCAACGGAACCGGTCAATTTCAGTTCGATCAGGGTGATGCTGCCGTCTTCAAAGGTCACCTTGGCTTCAGTCTCCAGATTTGCGGGGTCATACCCTTTTTCGCTGAGCAGGAAACTTAGCTGCATCGTAAAACAGCCCGCGTGCGCCGCTCCTATCAATTCTTCAGGGTTGGTTCCGACTCCGTCTTCGAAACGGGTTTTATAGGAATACTGGGTGCCGTCCAGCACGGTGCTTTGTGTACTTAGGGTTCCATTTCCGTCTTTGCCTGTACCTTTCCAGTTGGCTGTTGCTTTTCTTGTAAACTTCATGATATCCGGTTTTTTATAAAGATATGCAATGAGAACAATCATTCCCCTGAAATGTTTATAACTTCGCGACATGGACAGGTTCATTTATCTTGACAACAATGCCACCACTCCACTTGATCCGCGGGTGCTTGAGGCGATGATGCCATACCTGACCACCCACTTCGCGAACGCCTCCAGCGTGACGCATCATGCAGGTAGAATGGCGGCAACCGCTGTGGAGAGAGCGAGGGAGACCGTCGCTGCCCTTATCGGAGCGGCTCCCAGAGAGATTACCTTTACGTCCGGAGCAACGGAAGCTATCAATACGGCCCTGAAGGGCGTGTTTGAACATTACCAGGGCAAGGGGCGGCATTTCATCACCTGCCTTACCGAGCACAAGGCGGTGCTGGATACCTTTGCATATCTGGAAAAGAAAGGTGCGGAAGTAACTTATTTACCGGTTGACAGTGCGGGAATGCTGGACCTGGATGCCCTTGAGACGGCCATCCGGCCGGATACGGTCCTGGTGGCACTGATGCTGGCCAACAATGAGACCGGGGTTTTGCATCCCGCAGCTGATATTGCTGCCATTACGCAACGCCACGACACCCTTTTCTTCTGTGATGCCACCCAGGCTGTAGGCAGAATACCGGTGGACATTGCCGGGCTTGGCGCAGATCTCCTGTGCTTAAGCGGGCACAAATTTTACGGACCGAAAGGTGTAGGCGCCCTGTACATAAAACGACGCAGCAAACCCATACAGACCGGCGCCTTGCTGCACGGTGGCGGACAGGAAAACCGGTTGCGGGCAGGCACGCTCAATGTACCGGGAATCGTTGGGATGGGAAAGGCCGCTGCCATAGCAGCTGAGGAAATCCAGACCGAATCCGGGCAGCTGGAAGCGCTCCGGGATAAACTTGAGGCAGCGCTGACTGGGCTACCGGCTTCATTTATCAATGGATCGGCGGCCCCCCGGCTCCCGCACGTGACCAATATCACCTTCCGCCATGTGAAAGCGGATCAAATCATGACCGCTGCCCGGGATATCGCAATGGCCTCCGGTTCTGCTTGTGTCAGCGGCACGCGTGACCCGTCGCATGTATTAAAAGCGATGGGCCTTTCCGACGCCGACGCACACGCGTCCTTGCGGCTTAGCCTCGGGCGGTTCAACACAGATGCGGACGTGGAGGTCTGCATCGGACAATTGACCGCTGCGATCGGAAAACTGCGGGCTTCTTCACCTATCTGGCAGTTACACCAGGCCGGGTTGATGGATTGAATGTATTGAGAACTAAATAGACATACTTTGACTGGAAAAAACAACGTTTTGATCATAGGAGCTTTTGATCGCTATAACTATGGGGATCTGCTGTTTCCTATTATCATCGACGCGCAACTGAAAACGTATGGGCAGCCCTTTGAGGCTGCTTACTTCGGCATTGTGGAAAGCGATCTCCGTGAACTGGGCGGTAAGCCGACCCAGGACATCAGCGCATTCTACAAGCAATGCAACGAAGGTGAGGGCCACACAAGTGTCATCGTCGCTGGTGGAGAGGCCGTTGCGGTAACCTGGAGTTCGTTGCTGCTGGCGCTGAACAAATCCTTCAAACGCACGCACCGCTTCCACCACCGGATCAACAGGTTTTTTAACCTCAACGCCTTTGCCCGCCGCGTACTTAACGGCCGGACACCACTCCCATTTGTTTTTTCCAAGGAAGATTTCAAGCGGGTCGACCGGGTGATTTTCAATTCGCTTGGCGGATCAGAATTTGATGTAAGCATATTCCGGGAATTTCCCGGCCTCCGCAGCAAGCTTAAGCAGGTCGATTATTTCGCCGTACGGGATAAGGCAACCCAACGCAACCTGGCTGCCCAGGATGTTCCGACAAGGCTTTACCCGGACTCTGCAGTACTGATGTCTCGCTTTTTTCCTGACGAAGTGCTGGCTGCCAAGGTTTCCCCGGCAACGCGTCAATACGTAGCGGAACATCGCGGCAGTTATGTGTTTTTCCAGGTGAAAAACAGTCACGCGAAAAACAAGGAAAAGAGTATCGCCCAGCAATTGGACCGCATTGCGGAGAAAGCCGGCATGCACCTTTGTTTTTGTCCCATAGGCAAGGCGCTGAACCACGATGATCACCTGGCGCTGCAGCGTATCGGCCCGCTGCTGCGGCATCCTTATACGCTGTTTGACGATGCCACCATATGGGACATCATGTACCTTATTGCCAATGCCGGGGTATACATCGGCACAAGCCTGCATGGGGCAATCACGGCAATGAGTTATGCCGTTCCCTATGTGGGCGTAGCGGTGCCTAAGCTGAACAGTTACCTGCAGACCTGGGGCGTATCCGGCATTGACAGAACCGTGTCTATGGACGAGCTTGGGGAGGGTTTTGACCGGGCCATGCAGGCTACCCGGGAAGCGCTCCTGGAATCCCGCGGGACTCAGCTGGCAGCAGCTGAAGAGTCATTCTCCAATATCCGTCAACTGGTTTTGCTATAATCGGAACATGAACCACTCCATCCTTGCGCCGGAGGTGCAACGGTTTCTGCTGGACAGGGCTGACATGACTCCCAGTGAACTGGCGCTGAGTAAAAGTCCGTTTGCAGACGTATCGGCCGCCGAGTTGGCGCAGCAGCTGGATGGCCGCCAGCGATGCCGCCGTAAATTGCCATTATGGCACCGCACACCGGGTATCTATTATCCGGAAAAGGTATCCATTGAACAGACATCCTCTGAAGCTACGGCGCGGTATAAGGCAGCGCTTATCCCAACGGGCGGAAACCTGGCTGACCTTACCGGCGGGTTCGGCGTGGACGCTTATTTTTTCGCGCGGCAGGCGGCAAATGTGGTGCACTGTGAACGGAATAGCGAGCTATCTCGGATCGCGCAGCACAATGCCGCCGTCCTGGGCACCTCCAATATCCGGTTCATTGCATCTGACGGCGTTTCCTATCTGCTGGACCAGCCGGCCGATGCCTTTGACCTTGTATACATAGATCCATCCCGGCGCGTACAGCAGCACAAAGTGTTCCGTCTGGAAGATTGCGAACCGGACATCGTAGCCCTGGAGGACCGGCTGCTCAAAAAAGCCCGTATTGTCCTAACGAAGGCAGCACCATTGCTCGACATTTCACTGGCAATAAACACGCTCAACTACGTCCGCGAAGTGCACGTCTTGAGCGTCAGCAATGAGTGCAAGGAAGTGCTGCTGTTAAAGGATCGGCATCACGCCGGAGACCCGCTGATCACAGCTGCGGTACTGACGGAGGGAGAGCCCCGCACATTTGCATTCCACCAGGCTGAGGAGAAAACGGCCAGTCTCCGCACCGGGCGGCCGGAACGTTACCTTTATGAACCGGATGCCGCACTGCTGAAAGCGGGAGCGTTCAAACTCATCGCTGAACGGTATGGGCTAAAAAAACTGCATAAGCACACCCACCTTTATACGTCCGGCACACTGGACCGGGATTTCCCGGGCCGTGTATTCCAAGTAGATCAGGTTGCGCAATACGCCGACTTTAAACGAAGCAAAACGCGGATACAGGCAAATATCGCTGCCCGCAATTTTCCGATGAAGGCGGATGACCTCCGCCGGAGGCACCGCATCGATGAAGGCGGACCGGTCTATCTGTTTTTCTGTAAGGGCCCTGATGATGCGCCATTGGTCATCTTTGCATCAAAATGCTGATACCGGCTTGTTCTTCCCCCGGGCAATTTAGTAATTTGCAGGCATGTCTGAACAATTGAAATTATCTGCACTTGAACTTTCCGTTGTTATCGAAGGGGGCAATGCAGCCTCAGCCATCGCCCGAACGGTCGAAGTCGCGCAACATGTCGAGGGGCTCGGTTATAGCCGTATCTGGCTTGCTGAACACCACAATATGGAAAACATTGCCAGCTCCGCCCCCGCTGTATTGATCGGGCATGTGGCCGGAAAAACGCAGCATATCCGCGTGGGCTCCGGCGGCGTTATGCTGCCAAACCATGCTCCGTTAGCCGTCGCTGAGCAGTTCGGCACCCTGGAAACGCTTTATCCAGGGCGCATTGATCTGGGGCTTGGACGCGCACCGGGAACAGATCAGATGACTGCCATGGCCCTGCGCCGTAATAACCTCAACACGGCTTACCATTTTCCGTCTGAAATCCGTGAACTGCAGCTGTATTTCAGTGAGGACAACAGTGATGGCCGTGTTCGGGCGTTCCCGGGAGAAGGGCTGGACATTCCATTGTGGATACTGGGTTCCAGCACAGACAGCGCCTATCTGGCTGCAGAAATGGGGTTACCTTACGCCTTCGCCTCACACTTCGCCCCCGCCCAGTTCAGGACGGCCATCCAGTTGTACCGCCAGCATTTCAAACCTTCGCCGCAGCTTGACAAACCCTATGTGCTGGCTTGTGTCAATGTCATTGCCGCTGATACGGATGAGGAGGCACAGGTATTGGCAACAAGCATGTACCGGATGTTCCTGGGAATCGTCACCAATTCGCGCCGGCCGCTGCAGCCGCCCGTTCCTTCCATGGAACCCTACTGGTCTCCAGACGTTGAAGCTGCGGTCAAGCAGATGACCGCCTATACCTTCATCGGCGGTCCCGAAACATTGGCTGCCCAGCTTTCCGGATTTGTAAAGGAGACAGGCATTAACGAACTGATGAGCACCAGCAATATCTATGACCAGGGAGCGCGGCTGAAATCGTACCGCATCCTGAGGGATGTACTGTTATAGCATAACGCATCATTCCAGCCCGGTAACACCGCCTGAAACGACCAGTTTCATTGCTTCGGTAGCACTCATCCGGAGTGGTTTCACACGATCGGACTTAACCACAACAACCTGACCTGCAAAGGAATAAGAATAAGGAAAATAAACAATCACTTCACCCTCAAGACCGATCCGCGTCAGGTCGCGCTGCGTCAGGAACCCTATTTTCTTAAGGCCTGTCTCGTTCACTTCCACGAGTACAGGCTCGTTGAACTTCTTCGCGTCGCCCACGAACGCTTCCGTGAAGTCCCTGATGGAAGAGTACAGCGTGTTGAACAATGGAATGCGGCTAAGCTGCTTGTTGAACCAATTATATATCGGCTCGGTAACCACGTTGGTAAATATCATTCCGGCCACCACCAGCAGCAGTACCACCGTCAGGATTCCCAATCCGGGCACATATAGCGGCCTGCCAGTATCATCTTCCCAGAACCAGCTGCTCAGGTTCAACGCTGAATCCACACTTGCCACCACCCAGACGATCAGGAACAGGGCTCCAGCCAGCGGCACAACGACCAGCGTGCCTTTGATCAAATAATTAAAGAACAATCGTATAGTTTTGTTTCTCATATCGTTGTATTTATTCAATATCAATTTTTACTTCATACATTTACCCGTAGTAATACACCCTTTTAACTCGCTGCGATATTCCCGTAAGCAATTCATACGGGATGGTTCCGATCCGTCCGGCCAGGTGCGCTACATCGCCGAACACAATAACTTCATCCCCTTCGCGGGCCTCAACTCCGGTAATATCCAGCATTGTCATATCCATGCAGATGTCCCCCACGGTGGGTACATTCCTGCCGTGCAGCGTCATATAGCCCACCCCATTGCCGAACCGACGGTCATAACCGTCGGCGTAACCTATGTTGACGGTCGCGATCGTACTGTCCTTGGCCAGCATGCCCGTCCTGCCATACCCCACATGCTCACCGGCGGGCATATGACGGAGCTGCGTAATGACCGTCTTCAGCGTACCGACCTGCTGGAGCTTCATTTGGCCATCGGCAGCTGAACCAATACCATATAGCCCTATTCCAAGGCGGACCATGTCCAGATGCGCCTGAGGCCAGCGCCGAATACCTGCGGTATTGGCGATGTGGCGGATAAACGGATACGTCAACGCGGCCCGCAGCCGATCCACAACATCCCCGTACCGCGCCAGCTGGTCCTCCGTGAATGCATCGTGCTGTGGATCTCCAGACGCTGCCAAGTGCGAGAATACCGACTGAACTTTAACTAAAGATGTACCGGATAATTTACTGGCCAACAAACTTGTGTCAGCCAAATCGAATCCCAATCGGTGCATACCCGTATCCACCTTAATGTGGATTGGATAATGCGACAGCTCTTTATTCTTGACCGCTTCCATAAACTGCTCCAGTACATTGAAGCTGTAAATCTCCGGCTCCAGCTGATAAGCGACAAGGGTATCAAACGTATTCGGACCGGGGCTCATGACCATAATGGGCGTAGTTATGCCGGCCTTGCGGAGCTCCACGCCTTCGTCGGTATAAGCCACTGCCAGGTAGTCGACCTGATTGAATTGCAGCAGGTTCGCCACCTCGAAACTGCCACTCCCATAGGAAAAGGCTTTCACCATTGCCATCAGCTTCACATGCGGGGACAAAAGCGATTTATATTGATTCAGGTTGTATTCAAGGGCATTCAGATTGATCTCGAGTACCGTATCATGTATCTTTGCCGCCAGCAATCGGCTGATGCGTTCAAAGGCGTATGACCGTGCGCCTTTCAGCAGGATGATCTCATCACGGAAGGTCATGCCGGGCAATGCCGCGATAAGCGATTCCACATCCAGGAAGGCGTCATGCCGGAACCTGCCAAACTTCGAGGCCTGTCCGGCCAGAGCCGGTCCCACTGTAATCAACCTATTTATCCGGCTCGCTTCCAGCAGATCAGCAACCCGTGTATAAACTTTTTCTTCGGTCTCTGCTGCGCCTGGAATGTCCGAAAGAATGAGCGTCCGCTGCGTATGCTGATGTTGCTGCCTGACGAATTCCAGCGCAATCCCTAACGACGACAAATCATTGCTGTAGCTGTCGTCCACCAGGGTGCAATGGTTAATCCCCTTCTTCATTTCCAAGCGCATCTCCACTGGATGAAGATTAGCGATGCGCTGAGCGATCACTTCCTGCTCATATCCCATGCTGAGCATCACCGCCCAGCAACAGGCCGCATTTTCCTGGCTTGCCCTATCGGTAAATGGAATGTTTATCTCAACATCTTTCCCATCGTACCGGGCGTGAATCTGGCTCCGCTTCCCGCCTATTTTTTCACAACGCAGTACCTGCAGCGTTGCATCTCCGGGTCCCCAGGTGAACATAAGGCCCACAGGTGGTACGGCGGTGCTGTTCATGACCGTCTCAGGGCCGATCCCGCGCGCTGCACCTTCGAAAAGCCGGAGCTTTTCGCTGATTTTCTCCTCACGTGAGAAAAACCCATCATCGTGCGCAGGGCCTATGGTTGTCAATACAGCAATATCCGGCTTGATCATGGCATGCAGGCGCTCCATCTCTCCGCTTTTGCTGATACCCGCTTCAATAATAGCCAGATCATGCGCGTCACTGAGTTGCCAAAGCGATAGCGCTACACCGATCTGAGAATTGTAACTTTTCGGACTACGGATGATACGGTAATCTTTCGCCAGCAGTTGCCCCAGCCATTCCTTGACGATAGTCTTGCCGTTGCTGCCGGTAATGCCTATTACCGGATATGCGTATCGGCGGCGGTGGTGTGCTGCCAGCACCTGCAGTGCATCCAAAGTGTCAGTTACGACAAGAAAATTTGCTTCAGGAAAGCTGTTGATGTCTATGGTCTCCTCAGTCACCACGAAATTCCGGACACCTGCCACGTAAGCGTCCGCCACATAATGGTGACCATCCCGCTTGCCCTTAAGCGCAAAGAACAATCCATTCCGGACATCGGATAATTTCCGGCTATCGTACAACAGGGACACCACTGGCGCACGGGCCGCGGCTAACCTGACCCGCAGCGGCTGAATAATTTTAGCCACCTCATCCATCGTGTAAAACTGCAGTTGTTGCCCCATGGCACGAATTTCAACATTTTTTGGGTACTGCAATAATTTTTCGCCATTTTGGCTAACATGGATGAACAGCGCGAAAAGACCCGGAAAAAGATCATTACGCCGCTGCAGGCCCGTTCCAAAGCGGAAGCCTACTGCGCCTATCAGGAACGCTCGCAACAGGAAGTACGTGACAAGCTCTACAGCTACGGCCTGCACCGTGCCGAGGTTGAAGCCATCATCGCTGATCTAATCACCGACAACTACCTGAATGAGGAGCGGTTCGCCCTCGCCTATGCATCCGGCAAATTCCGCATGAAAGGTTGGGGAAGATATAAAATCAAGCTCGGGCTGGTTCAGAAGGCTGTATCACCCCCGCTGATCAAGCTGGCGCTGTCCAGCCTTGATGATGAAGCGTACACCCGCAAACTTAAGGAAATTCTGGAGGCCAGAGCCCGCGCGACCAAGGAAAATGACCCCTATAAACGTAAATATAAGCTGCTCCAATACGCGCTGGGAAGAGGGTTCGAACGGGAACTCATCATGGACATACTGGAGGCCAACGACTTGTGATTTTTTTAAAAAAAGTGTTGACAAGTATAGAAAACCACCCTATATTTGCATCCACAAACAGCAAGCGAAAGTAGCTCAGTTGGTAGAGCGCAACCTTGCCAAGGTTGAGGTCGCGAGTTCGAACCTCGTCTTTCGCTCCACGCAAACCCCTTCTATAGATTATGAAGGGGTTTTTTCGTATGTCCCCGTCAGCCTCCCCCGGCTGACATTCTTCTCCCTTTCTACCGACTATTTACCGCCGTCTCTTTGGGACTGCTTTGCCCTTGCTTTGCTTTTTATTTGGAATTTTGTGGACATGCCGTGGACCAGCCCAAAGCGCGCCATGGGAGACGGGAATTTGGTAAGTAGAAAGGGGGTAGTTAGGGCGTTGTTCGTTACTTCGTTCGCCCTGGTGTCTATAGCGGATGTTTGCTGTGGAGATTGCTGAACGTGATCGGTAATCGAGACAGTCGCAAAAATACTAATATTAAAAAAAAGACTTTGATAATGCCTCAAAGACGCTATATTTGCGTCCTTAAAGAGACCATCAGCCTGGATGGTGGAACTGGTAGACACGCAGGACTTAAAATCCTGTTCGCCCTAAAGCGAGTGCGGGTTCGATTCCCGCTCCAGGTACGGATGTGATACCAAATCAAAAAGCTGCCGTTTCCGGCAGCTTTTTTGTTGTGTCTCAGCTCAATTCCGCCCCGACCCGTTCCAGCAGCAATTTGGTGGCCTTGATCCCCTCTTCTTCGCTTAGGTCCTTGCCTTCGTATTCGATACCAACGTATCCTTTGTAACCTGCGTCCTTGACCATCTGAAGCATCCTCCGGTAATCAATCTCCGACTCATCGCCGTTAGCATCGAAAGCGTGGGATTTGGCGCTGACGCCCTTGGCAAGCGGCATCAGGTCCTTAACACCCTGATAACGGTCATATTCATAAAAGTTGCCGAAGTCCGGTAAGCTTCCGCAATTGGGTTTGCCAACACCTTTCAATACGGCAGCCAGCCAGTCGCCGTGCGAAGAAATACCGCCGTGGTTTTCCACGATGACGTTGATGCCGTATGGTGCGGCGAATTCACTCAAGCGCCCTAGGCCGTCTATGGCAGCAGTCTTTACCTCCTCGGGTGTACCCTTGCCTGCTGCGTTCACGCGTATGGCATGACAGCCAAGGAACTTGGCTGCTTCTACCCATTTGTAATGATTTTCAATAGCCTGTGTACGTTCGCTATCATCGGTAGATCCTAGGGGGCCCTCCCCGTCAACCATGATCAGCACATTCTTAACGCCATTGTCCTTGGCGCGCTTGTTCAACTCGCTGAGGTAAGCACTATCCTTGGCTTTGTCTTTAAAGAACTGATTCACATACTCAACGGCATATATACCGAAGGTTTTGGCGGCAGTCTCCGGAAAATCCAGGTTGTCCAGCTTCTTGGCAAAAAGGGTCCGGTGCAACGACCATTCAGCCAGGGATATTTCAAAAAAAAGTGATTTTTTTCGGCCGGACAAGGATGAGGCTGCCAATGAGGGCAGCACCGATAGGCTCAACGCGCCCATACCGATGTGCTTCAGAAATGATCTTCTATCTGTCATATATTTACATTAATTGGTGTCTTGACTTAAATATTCGCCCAACCATGAGCAAGTACATCGACCAGGTGCATGGTTTTGATGGGCAACTGGTGTTTGTCTATATATGCCTGCAAATGCAGCAGGCATGAAGAATCCGTGGAAATGATAAAATCGGCCCCCATCTCAAGCGCATTGTGAACTTTCTGCTCGGCCATCGCTGTCGAAATGGCTTCAAATTTAACCGCAAAGGTTCCGCCGAAACCGCAACAAGTGTCCGTGTGACGCATTTCCACCAACTCCAGGCCATCAACCTTATCCAGCAACTGCCTGGGTTCATCCCGGATATGGCATTCCCGCAGCGCCGAACAAGAATCGTGGTACACCGCCCGCCCTTCCAATTCCGCTCCAAAGTAGTCCTTTTTGACAATATTGACAAGGAAATCCGAAAGTTCATGAATGTTACCCTGGATCGTCCGGCAGCGGTTGTGCTCCATGGTATTGGTGAACAGGTCATTGTAGGCGTTCTTGACCATTCCAGTGCAGGAGGCCGAGGGTGAAACGACATAGTGTTCCTCTGAAAAGTCGTGCAGGAACTTATAGCCTATCTGTTTGGCCTCGTCCCAGAAACCCGCGTTGTATGCGGGCTGCCCGCAACAGGTCTGACTTGGGTTATAAGTCACCTCACATCCGGCCTTTTCCAGCACGCGCACTGTGTTGAATGCCGTTTCCGGATACAGCTGATCGATAAAACAGGGGATAAACAATTCTACTGTCATAAGCTTAATACGACTAACAAAGTTAAGGCCAAGCGGTATCCTCTGGCGCGGTAACGTAAAATTCCTTTGCCCGAAGGGCTTCCTCTGCAGCCTCTTGCTTCCTTCCGAGCTTACTGAGCAGCGCAGCGCGGTGTTTGTGGCACCCTCGCGCCACGTGGGAATCCGGAAACGCACGTGCCGAACGCGTGAAACAGTCATAGGCCCGCTGCCACGCATCAGCGGTGCTACGTTTCATCAACTCGAGTCCTTCGATATAATCCGCAAACCACCTGCGCGCTTCCGGATTCATGCGCTCAGCTTCCTGCAAGGCACGGAAAGGTGGAATCTGGGTCACCCGGCTATGTTTGGGGTAAATCTCATGGACCGGTTTACTAAAGAAACCGGTGAGGGCGTCCAGATAAGCCATCGCCTCCCTGCGGTTATATGCCGTATCCTTAAGTCGCTGTTCTTCAGACGGGTTCGTAAAAAATGAAGCCTCAGCCAGGACCGCGGGAATACCGTAAGTTCCGCGCAGTACGGCTGCGCCAGCGCCGGCGAATATGACATGATCAGAAACCACGCTGACCGGCGTTTCCGGCTGGTGAATATGGCTCTGGAACGCTTCGCCCAAGGCTATGGCCAACGCCACACCCGCCTGATTCTCGCTGGCGTTGCCGTGAAAATAAATTATCGGAAAATTCACGGAGGAATCAGCGGTGGCGTTGTGATGAATGGACAGGAATACATCTGCATTGACTTCGCGGGCGATTTCTGCTCTTCGGGCCAGCGGCACGGCTTCATCGCGGGTGCGTGTCATGACGACCTCCGCTCCCCGTTCCTCCAGCATAGCGCGGAGGTACTGTGCAACACGCAGATTCACCCACTCTTCCCGTTCGCCGCTTGGCCCCTGCCGGTAAGTGTCGGTAGCGGCGGTTCCGCCATGGCCCGGATCCAAGCATATCACCTTGCCGCGCAGCGGCTGCTGGGCGTTGCCGGACTTCGCCGCCAGGAAAAGCAGCAAACAGAAAAAAAAGAACTTCGATACATGGGAGCTGTTCATTACGTTTCACGTATTAGGGGCATGCGCCAAAGCAGCACAAGGCCGATTAAGAAAAACACGCCCAGACAAAGGGCTGAATACCGGATATTGTTGGTCAGTTGCTCAATGAGTGCAAAGGAGAACAGCCCGATAACAATGGCGATTTTTTCAGTCACATCATAGAAGCTAAAAAAGGAAGCGGTGTCCTCTTCCGCCACCGGCAGCAACTTGGAATACGTAGACCTGGAAAGGGACTGGATGCCACCCATCACCAACCCCACCAAGGCGGCCAACAGGTAAAATTGCGCTTCATGATTAATGTAATAAGCCGCCACGCATATCCCCGTCCAGACACAGACCACCAACATGAGCACGCGCACGTTACCGATAAAGCGTGCCAACAAGGACATCAGGTACGCCCCTCCTATGGCCACCAGCTGAATAAGGAGAATCGTAGCGATCAGCTTCGGCGCACCCAGGTGCAGCACCTTTTCACCAAAGGCGGCGGCAACGATCATGACGGTCTGTACACCCATGGCATAGAAAAAAAAGGCCGGCAAGAACCGTTTTATTGCGGGAATCCCTTTAAGCCGTTTCCATACATCGCTCAACTCAGCAAAGCCTTTCTTCAGCACGTGCCGCGTGACCTGCTGACCGTTGCGCGCATCGGGCGGCAGCTTCCTGAATGGGATCTGCGCAAAAGCGATCCACCACACCCCTACCAGAAAAAAGGAGAGCCTGGCTGGCAGGCTGGGATCAGTAATACCAAACCATTCTGGCTTAAGCACAAAGACGAAGCAAATGATCTGGAGAATGACACATCCAACGTAACCGTACGCAAAGCCCTGGGCACTTACCCGATCCTGCTGATCGACCGTGGCAATCTGCGGAAGGTAGGAATTGTTAAACAGCACGCCACCTACATACCCCATCGCCGCAAGCGCGAAACATCCGATCCCCCACTCTAAAGTCTCCAGCTTGAAAAAAAACAAGCCCATACATGCCACGCCCCCCATGTACGTGAAGGCCTTCATGAACATCTTCCGGCTGCCTTTGAAGTCGGCGATGGACGAAAGAATGGGCAAGACTACCGCCATTAACAGATAAGCAAAGGATAGCGCAAAATTAGATAGTGCGGTATTGACCACCTCCACACCAAAAAAGCGGACGCGGTCCCCACTCGCTTCGCTATACGTAATAGCCGTGTAGTATGCCGGGAAAATCGTGGAATTGATCACCAGGTTGTAAGCCGAGTTGGACCAATCAAACATCGCCCAGGCGCGGATGGTGGATTTATTGTTTTTTATCGTCTGCACGCGTCCAAAAGTAAGTATGTTTACTTATGGAACGAACAGTGGATGAAAAAAAAGATTACAACACCTCGCTTCCCAAACGGACAAGCAGTTCCTTGGTCTTCCGGATACCTTCGTCGGCAGACAGGCTGTGCCCCTCGTATTCGATTCCTACATAACCGGCAAAGTCGGCGCGCTTGACCATTTCCAGGATACGGCGGTAGTCCATACTGGTCTCATTACCGGCCTCGTCAAAGTCGTATGTTTTCGCACTGACCCCTTTGGCAAACGGCAAAAGTTCTTCTACGCCCCGGTACCGGTCATATTCTTCCAGGCACTCCGTGGCCAGATAGGCTTCGACGCTCTGTTCTGCGGGTTCACTCCGTCGGACACAGAAATTTCCGGTGTCCGGCAGCGTTCCGCAATTAGGCATGGCCACAGCCTTCATCACACCTGCCAGCCAGGCGCCATTGGACGAATAACCGCCATGGTTTTCAACGATCACGGACAGGTCATGGTCCTTGGCAAACGTGGCAAGTGCCGTAAGGCTTTCTGCAGCGCGCTTGGCGACCTCGTCTGCCGTACCCTGTCCGGCAGCATTTACCCGGATGGCATGGCAGCCCAGAAGCTTCGCTGCCTCTACCCACTTATAATGATTTTCCACAGCCTGCCTGCGCGCGGCCGCATCAGCGTCTCCCAGATCCCCCTCCAGATCGCACATAATCAGTACGCTGACGATTCCCTGATCGTCGCATCGCCCTTTCAGTTCGGTCAGGTATCCCTTGTCTTTCGCTTTATCCATAAAAAACTGATTGACGTATTCCACTGCGTTAATACCGAATTTCTCCTTGGCGTACGTAGGGAAATCGAGGTGTTGAAGCTGTCCGCTGAATAGCGCGCGGTTCAGGGACCATTCGGCAAGCGAGATCTTGAAAAACAGATCGGTAGCAGCTGAGTCTCCCGGCTTTGCACTACCCTGTGGCCCGTTGCAGGATAGCGTAGGAAAAAGGCCAGGGGCGGCGATAGCTGCCACCGCCCCGAACCCGATTTCTTGAATGAATTGCCTTCTTGACGTCTTCATATCAGTAGCCTTCATTTTGCGTCAATGCGCCGCTGCTCCGGTCAATCTGATCCTGCGGAATGGGGAAATAATTGTTCTTATCCGAGAAATCAAGACCGCTGTAAGCGCCAATGATACTTCCTTCAAATGCCGAATAACTTTCAAGTACTTGTTTAGCAATACCCCAACGCACCAAATCAAAAAACCTATGCCCTTCCAGCGCCAGTTCCAGCCGACGTTCGAAGCGTATGGCCTCTAAGGCGTGCTCTCTGCTGGTGAACGCCGGATAAGGTTTGACATCATAGGCCGCTACATTGGTTCCGCCCACCGCTTTGAGCGGAATTTTAGCCGCCCTGTTCCTGACGTTGTTCACCCGTGCCAGCGCGTACGCCAGGTCTCCGGTTTCCGCGGCACATTCCGCAGCCATCAGGTACACGTCCGCCAGGCGGATGATGTTCACGTTCAGTGAGGTTACATAGTTGACACCACCTGATTGTGTGTTACCCGGGAAGTCCGCTTGATCAATCATATGTTTGTAGCCCACGAAAGGTCCACCGAAGGCGGGATCCCGGAGCCAACCATCACCCGGCATGATTCCCCAATCGTGGTAAGGTACGCCTCTACGGCCCACCGTATAATCCAGCCGGGGATCAACGGCGAGGGTTCTGTCAACTTCGTAATTGGCCTTTGCACTTCCCGATAGCCCGTAGTCTGACTTGTAAGGGTTGGTCCGATAAGCACCGTCCAGCATGGGTAAGCCAGAAGGTGTTACCCGGAATGAATTGACCAGATCAATACTGGGGTTGAAAAAGCCGCAGCAGTTAGCCGGTGCGGACCCATACAGCCCGCCCAGCATATCGCCTACGTTGGCATTGTCGCCCCCACCGTCAGGGTTGATCGCATGCTGCGCCGCAAAAATCGACTCCGGTCCGTTTTCAGTATTTACATCAAAATTATCGAGGAACGGGAGACTCTCCAGATCCGGCCGCGCCGCTATGACCTCCTTAAACAACACCAGTGCTTCCGCGTATTTTTTCTGGTAGAGGTAGAGTTTCCCCAGATACGATTTGGCTGCGATCTGGTCCACCCTCCCCGCTTCTCCCAGCGGTTTTGCCTCCGACAGGTTCTGTACGGCAAACTGGAAATCAGCCTCGATCATGGGGAGGACATCCATGTTGTTTGGGACAGTAGCGGCATCCGCGGTAGATATGGTTTCATCTATATACGGAATGTTCCTGAAAACCCTCCAGAGGAAAAAGTAATAATGCCCGCGCAGCATTCTCGCTTCCGCTTCTATTTCAGCCGCGCGCTGGTCAGAAAACCTTTCACCATCACCCGACTCCTGTACCGCCCTGAGCTGGCGCAATGTAGCGTTGCAGCGGGTGATCCCTTCGTAATAATTATTCCACATGGTAGACAAATGCTCGTTGACGCTGATCGCATTGTGCCTTTCAATATCAAACATCACGGCCTGGTCTGCCAGTTCGCTTCCTTTATGCGCATTGTCAGCGGCAACCTCACCGAAAAGCCATTGGCTGGGTGCAGCCGCATAGGCACCCCATGTACCGTCCCTGTTGCCGTTCATCAGGCCATATGCCCCTATAAGCATCCATTCCACTCCCTTGGGGTTGCTGACCTGGTCGTCCGTCAATTGCCCCTGCGGGCTCCGGTTTAAAAATTCCTCGCTGCAGGCTCCCATGGCCAACAGCACCACGACGGCAGTTAATTTATAGTATCTTTTCATCTTAAAAAATGTTAACGTTTACAATAAATACAGCCAAACTTCTCTAAAAAGTGACACTCAGGCCCAGCAGATACTGGCGCGGCACGGGATAAACGCCCATATCGACTCCAGGCGCCGAAAACGTAGATGAATATTGACTGACCTCCGGATCCATGCCGCTGTACCCTGTAATGGTGAACAGATTGGTCGCACTGGCGTATACCCTTAATCCGGAAACTCTGCCGCTGAACATGCGTTCAGCCGGAAATGTATAGCCCACCTGCAGATTGCGCATCCGGAAAAAGCTACCGTCCTGCACATAGTAGCTGGACGACTGGTACTCAATGGTCGGCGCCTTGGAATTAGGGGAGGGCATCATACTGGTTGGGTTTTCAGGGCTCCACGCGTTAAGTGTACGGGTGCTCACAGCACCTGGGAACGCATAGAAGTCGGTATACTGGCGGGTGAGATCGAACAGGTCATTGCCCTGCGACCCGTTAAAGAACATACTGATGTCAAAGCGTTTATAGGATGCGCCCAAGCTGAGGGAGTAAATGAAGTCAGGGTGCGGGTTTCCGATCACCGTGCGATCCTGGCCGTCTATAACGCCATCGGGCACTCCGTCCGGGCCTGAAATATCGGCAAACTTAAAGCCGCCTACGCGGGCGTCTGCGTAGGATGCGCTATTGGCTATGTCCTCCTCATTTTGGTAAATACCTGTTACCTGGTAACCATAAAAGGCACCGAAGGGCGCTCCTGCCTTCAATACAGAGGTGGTCACGCCGCGGAGCGTGAGATAAGGTTGTTCTTTGACGGAAGGAGCCAGCTCGATGATGTCATTCGTGTATTTCGAGAAAAACACACCTACATCAAACTGGAAGGGATTCTCCCCGCCAGCGGACGACACGTAATGGTAGTTTAACGAAGCCTCGAATCCTGCATTCTTCATGTCACCGGAGTTGACGAACGGCGAGGCCCCGGTACCCACAGCGGCAGCTGGTTGCGGAACGGGATAAAGCACACCATCGGTACGCCGGTCGAACCAATCGACCGCGCCGTCTATCACTCCGTTGAAGAGGGTGAAGTCGAGGCCCAGGTTTATTGATTTCAATTCCTCCCACTTCACCGCCGGGTTATCGTAATTGCTGGTCCACAGACCGCTGGAAAGGCCGTTGCCACCCCCTATGGGGTAAAACGATTGGTTGATACCCGAGGCATACCGCCGTTGGTACTGGAATGTCGGGATGCGTTGGTTGCCCGTAGTACCATAACCTGCCCGGATCTTCAGATCATCCACCCAGCCGATATTTTCCATGAAGCGCTCGCTGGATAACCGCCAAGCGATGCTTGCCGCGGGAAACAACCCATACCGGTTTTCCGGTCCGAAAGCGGAGGATCCGTCGCGGCGGAGGGTAGCCGACACTAAATACCGCTCTTTGAATGCATAATCTGCCCGTCCGAAAATGGAAAAAAGAGAGCCTTCGGAGCCTTGGCTTTCTGCTCTGGTGTTTGCCGCGGTGTTCAGGTAGTAGTAATTCAGGTCGCCGGCGATGAAAAAGTCATTGCCATACCCGCGTGCTTCGTGCCAGTTCGATTCTACCGCCTCGGTGCCCACCAACAGGGTCAGGTCATGCGCGTCGTTGAACACATTTTTATAGGTGGCCGTATTGGTCCAGGTCCATTCCGAATTGTATCCTTGCCGTTCCTCCAAAGTATTGTTCGTGAAGTTGCCTTCCGAACGTTCTGGATTAGGGTACCCGATGAATTTGCTGTTGTAGTTTTCGTAGCGCATGCCGAAGGTGGTCCGAAAGGTCAGTCCTTTGGCCAGTTTGACGTCGGCAAATGCGCTGCCGAAAAACTGGCCGCTGTTGTTGACATTGTCTTTTGCGCGGTACAGCACGGCCAAAGGGTTATCGGCATTGCCCATCTTGTCACCCCGGGTACCGGCGAAATTGCCCATGATGTCGTAAACCGGAATAATGGTCTGAATGCGGTAGGCCCAGCCGATGGGTGACCCTTCACCCTGGTAATCTCCTGCTGTATTGACGTTCACGCCGAAACCGTGGCCCCGGGTGTGGGAGTATTGCATGTTCTCTCCTATAGTAACCCGGTCGTTCAGAAAGCTGAAAGTCGTATTGCTGCGGACGGTGTAGCGCTCAAACCCTGTATGCTTAATGGTTCCCTCCTGCCTGAACGCCCCCCCGCTGATGGCGTAGGTGGAGTTCTCGCCACCACCAAGCACGCTCAGCTGGTAGTTTTGCATGGGTGCGTTTTGTGAGATCTCATCAAACCAGTTGGTACCAGCTTTATTGGCCGGGACAATGGTATAATACTGGGCGGGGTCCATCACGTAGTTGTATTTGGAGGGATCCACATCGGCTTCGGTAATATTGTGCCCCGTTTTGGTTCCGGCCAGAAGGTAGTCCGGCAGCGTAGGGGTATTGGGGTCGGATCCATAGTTCGTGCCACTTGTCTCGCTGGTACCGGGCGTCTCTCCGGCATTCCTGAACCGCTGATACACATATTCCGCAAACTGTTGGGGGTTGAGAAATTCCGGGAACCGGTCCCGTTGCGGAGTTTGGGCGCCGTAGTAGGCATCGAAGGTGATCTTCGGCGCCCCGGTCTGACCCTTGCGCGTAGTAATGATGACCACGCCGTTATTTGCCCGGGCACCGTATATGGAAGCGGCGGAAGCGTCTTTCAACACCTGCATGGATTCGATGTCATTGGCATTCAGCCAGCTCAGCTTGCCCTCATAGGGCATCCCGTCGATTACATACAATGGGTCATTGTTATTGATGGTACTGAATCCGCGGATGCGTATCTGAGGCGTGGCTCCGGGAGCCCCGTCGTTGATGATCTGCACACCGGTGGCTTTACCCTGCAGCGCCTCTATCGGACTGGCTGCAGGTTGTTGTTTCAGTTCGTTGACATCGACGACTGCCACCGATCCCGTCAGGTCTTTTACCCGCTGGGCTGAATAACCTGTGATCACCACCTCGTCCAGCGTGCTTTGCGAGCCCTGCAGCACGATGTCATACACCTTTTTGGTGCTATCGACCAGGAAAGTCTGCGCTTCAAAACCGATGTAACTGATTTCAATCGTCTCGCCGGGCCGCACCATAAGGGTGAACCGGCCCCGGTCATCGGTACTGGTACCACGCGTGCTACCGCGTACCTTGACGGCTGCACCTGATACCGGAGTGTTGTCCGCCGCGTTGGACACGGTTCCCGAAATATTGAAATCCTGATAGATGTTGAACAAGAGAATCTTCTCATCGGTTACCTTGTAGCGGATGCCTACGGGGCCGAGCACTTTGTCGAGCACCTCGGCCAGATCGCCGTGAATTCTAGTGGTCCTGATTTTCCGGTTGGCCCTGATCGCCGAGGAACTATAAATGAAATGTGCACCGGTCTGCTTTTCCAAAGCTGTTATAATTTCCCTGATGGTCAACCCCTTGGCAGAAAACGTAATCCTTTTATCCAGGACACCTTGCGCATCAGCCTCTTTGGCGTATGTGGAACAAACCACCACGGAGGTGATGAGGGCATATAAAAAGGTTAATCTCATCGCTGTTATGGTTAAAGCAATAATTCGTTCTTTTTTCATACTTTTGAAAAATTTATGGTTCGCTAACAGAATCGTTGAACTGTAAATCACCCGGAATCAATGTCCAGGGTCTAGCCGGCAATACCCCCATATTGCCGGTTTTTTGTGGTCGGTTAAGTCTTTGATTTTTTCATAATTCGTTTATTTTTGGTTCAAAGAAATTCCCTGGTACCGTTATGATGACATCTCCGGTGCCGATTCAAATTCATGTGGCGTACACTGGTACGTGCTGTCTGGCTAGCAGGTTAAGTTTTGTCTTTCTTCATATGCCAACTTAATATTTGTGTGTTTGTATAGTCTAGTTAATTGGTTTCAAAAAGATTGTAGTTCCAATTACTTCATACCGCGTCCCGGTTACCATGCAGATGATGTCCAGCTGCTTGAACAGGCCGATTCCGCTGATGTCTCCGGTAAAGGTAATGTTGGTCAATTGCTCATCGGCTACGACATCCAACGCGTAAAGTGCGCTTAGCGTTTTCGCCAGCGCGGGCATCGGCGTGTCCTTGAACCGTTCGTGACGGATCATATCGATCTGCTTGCCGACAGGTAAGGGGTTCTCCACTACAGCCTCCTTGACCGTTTTCGGAAGCAAAACGGCCTTTTGGTTGGTGGTAACTGAGGCCTTCTCTGGTGGTGACAGTATCCGTTTTACCAACGTACGGCCTTTAGCGTTATAATAGACGTCCACTTTCCCTGAATAGACGATTACCTCTCCCCTGGCACCTGCCTGCGGTGCCTTGATCGTGAACTTGGTGCCTAGCACCTTGGTGATCATTCCTTCATGGAAAACCCAGAACGGATTTTCCTTGTTGGCTGCCACTGCAAAGAAAGCATTTCCCACCAGTCGGACTTCCCTTCCGTTTTCCTTGAAACGCTTGGGATATTCGAGCTTTGCGCCGGGATACAGCTCAACCAGCGACTCATCCGGCAGGATTACGCGCATATGCTTATTTGTATAGTTCTCCACAATGTTGATCCGCTCCTCTGCAATGGCATGGTGGCCGGCGAACGACGGGGCTACAGGATAACATATGATCCGGAAATATACAAACGTCATGGAAGCCACCAGCAGTACGGCAGCTGCTGCGACCGCTAACCACATCCGGATGCGTTTTGGACGACGGGAGATATCACTTTGTTCGATTTCCCAATGAATGCTATTCCAAATGGCATCCTCGATGGCGTCCAGATCATCGGCGTTCAAGTTCTCTTGGTTTCCGGTATCCAATATCTGATACCACTGTTGCACGAGCTGTTCCTCTTCCGACGTACATTGTCCGTCAAGGTAACGCTGCAGCAACCGATGAAAATGCTCCCTGCTCATTGCAATATATAGTCTTCCGAAGGCGACGAATCCCTAAAAAAAATCATAAAAAACTTGACAGCACGGTAACGATCGGAAGGAAGTCCTTGAGTGCCAATCGCATAGCTTTTAACGATTGGGTAATATGATACTCTACGGCTTTCTCAGACAGGCCGAGTTTACTCGCAATTTCTTTAACGGAATAATGTTCCGTCCGGCTAAGGGTGTAAACCATTTTAGTTTTGGCCGGCATCATGGCTATCCCTTTGTTGATCGCCTCGTTCAATTCTGCGATCCGCAGGCGCGCTTCAGCGGCAGACTCAGGGGAATGTTGATCGTGCTGGCAGTAACGCGCGTATGCTTCACGATGCAGCTGAGACTTGACATATGAAATAAAACGGAAACGGACAGCGGTAAATAGGTAGGCTGACAGATTCTGAATGTTCAGTCCGCCACGTTTTTCCCATAATGCCACGAATACGCCCTGCGTAATATCCTCCGCCAGTGAAGGATCTCCCGACCTATGGAGGACCTGCTGGTAACATTCCTTCCAGTACCGCTTATACAGTTCCTTGAATGCTGTTTGATCGTCCCTGCTCAGCCGGTCAAGCAATTCGTTGTCGTCAATGATAGGTTTGTCGGACAAGGTGCCTTTTGCTAATTGGTTCATACAAACCTAACAATTCGGTTACAAATATGCAAACGCCGGTACCGAATATTTAGCGGCGTTGGATTGCCAAAAACTGCTTATCTTTGCTTCCATGAATGTAGATAACTTGCTCAGTCGCGCTTTGGATTTCGAATTCCTCACCGTTGATGAGGGAATTCATCTATATGAGCATGCATCTACTGCGGATCTAGTGTTCGTAGCCAACGAGTTGCGTAAGATACAGGTGCCGCACGGTAAAGTAACCTGGCAGATTGACCGCAACGTCAACACAACAAATGTCTGCATTGCAAACTGCAAATTCTGCAATTTTTTCCGCAGGCCGGGACACGAGGACAGTTATATCACCGATATTGACACCTATAAGCGTAAAATTGAAGAAACCTTTCGCTATGGTGGCGACCAGCTGTTACTTCAGGGCGGGCATCACCCGGATCTTGGGCTGAAATTCTATACCGATCTGTTCCGGGAGCTTAAATCCTTGTATCCGAATCTCAAACTGCATTCTCTAGGGCCTCCTGAGATTGCTCACATCGCCAAGTTGGAAGGCATGAGCCATCTGGCTGTACTGACAGCGCTCAAGGATGCAGGCCTTGACTCACTTCCCGGCGCAGGGGCCGAAATCTTGAACGATAGAGTGAGAAGGCTGATCTCCAAAGGCAAATGCGGTGGCAAGGAATGGCTGGATGTGATGCGTGCGGCACATCAGATCAATCTGCCCACATCTGCTACGATGATGTTCGGACATATTGAAACCATTGCTGAGCGCTTCGAGCATCTTGTCTGGATCCGGGAGGTACAGGAACAACGTCCTGAGGGTGCTTACGGTTTTATTGCTTTCATCCCTTGGCCGTTCCAGGATGACGGCACATTACTGAAGCGGCTGCGTGGCATCACGAATAATGTTACCGGTGAAGAGTACATCCGCATGATCGCGCTCAGCCGGATCATGCTCCCAAATATTAAGAATATCCAGGCATCCTGGCTTACCGTCGGTAAGCGGGTCGCCCAACTTTGCCTGCACGCAGGAGCCAATGATTTCGGTTCCATCATGATTGAAGAAAATGTAGTATCCGCGGCGGGCGCACCGCATCGGTTTACCTCCCGATCCATTCAGGAGGCGATCCGTGAGGCAGGATTCGAGCCCCAATTGCGGACACAGAAGTATGAATTCAGGGAACTGCCTGAAACCATGGTGGAACAGGTTATCGACTACTAATGCTATTGTAACGTTGGAAAATCTACGTGAGCATATAGAAGCCCTGATCTACGCTTCCGAATATGGGATTGGGATAGCTGAAATCAAACAGGTTATCGAGGCCAATAGCAGCATCGAAATAGATCAACAGGCCATTGAGGAAGCCATCGAGGAGATACGGTCCCGCTACGCGGAGGACACGCACGTGCTGGAATTGAAACAAATCAATAATGGTTACCAATTTCTGACAAAACCGGCGTATTACGAGACCATAAACCAGCTGCAGGCCCACCGTGCCAAAAAGAAACTTAGTCAGGCTGCACTGGAAACGCTGGCTATCATCGCTTACCGCCAGCCGATTACGAAACTGGAGATAGAGCAGATCCGCGGCGTAAACTGCGATTACTCCGTGCAGCGTCTACTGGAAAAAGAGCTTATCAAGATTGTCGGCAAAGCCGATGCTGTGGGAAAGCCAATCCTCTATGGAACGAGCGACCTATTCATGGAACACTTCGGAATCAACAGTACGGCCGACCTTCCCAAACTAAAAGAAATCGTCCCGGAAGACAACGCTATAGGCGAAACCAGCGACTGAAACACCGGTGATATTTTTTTTAAAAAAAATGTTTTGGAATCAAAAACTTGCTATTTTTATCCTATAAAACACAGTATTCAATTACATGATTATGAAAACGCCAATGATGCATGACAATGAATTAGCGATTCTGGAGGATGACGTTTTGGTCAATTTCGACGGTGGGCCGGATGACGATGATTCGGATGACCTTTTTGACGATGAGGAAAGTTTTGAATTGGACGAGCTCGATTCGTTGGATGACTTCGATGAATTCGATGACGAAGACGATTATTGATATAACCCTCTCATATTTGAACGCAAACCCTTACCTATCACGCTGCGTGTAGGCCGCTTATGCTCAATCTCCGCGAAGGGCGGCAAATGTACTCACCACATCTACCAACCTATGGAATATTTCCAAACACCGGTAGATGTGGCGATTTATTGAGCGGCCTTCTTGTGCAGTAATTCGTAAAGTTCAATAACTTTTTTCTGGAGTTCAATCACCTCGGCTTCCCGTTCCTGGAGCTTTTTATTCAGTCTTGCCAGTTCCGAGATGTGTTTATTTTCCTCTTCTGAATCCTCCGTAGCCAGTAGCTGGACGACTGTCATACCGAATAAGCGGGATATCTGATCAAGGCGGGACAGATTTACGTCGGTAATTCCCGTTTCAATTTTGGAAAACGCCGGGATGGATATATCCAGCCGTTTGGCTACATCTTCCTGACTCCAGCCTTTTTGATGCCGTAATAGTCGAATTTTTTTTCCTAATGCATTCATTGGTAAGATGATAAATGAAAACAAGATAGTGTACTTGTTTCCCTAAGGCGAACTAAGATACTTAAAGTTTTACTTAAAGAGGAATTTATCGGCAAAATTCACCAGATTTATGCCCCCGTAATTGCCCGAGCTCATCAGTAAAAGGTTTTTGCCTTTTGGATCAATTTCTTCCAGGTAGCGTTTCATGTGATCAATGGTGCTGAAATAAACAAGATTAGGTTGATTGAAAGCTTTTTTGAGCACGTCTTCCGTGATTGCTCCGGCATTCCGCTGCTTCAGGGATTCTTGATTAATGAAAACGGCAGGGAATTCAGCTTCTCGCATAGTGTCCTTATACTCGTTCAGGTAGGCCTCATTTAAGCTACTGTAGGTGTGCAGCTCGATAATCGCTACCAGTGCTTTGTCCGGAAACTGTTCCTTGAGCGCTTGGATGCTGGCTCTCAGCTTGGTCGGTGTATGCGCAAAATCCTGATAGACCACACTGTCGTTGTCGCTCGCAACATACTCAAGGTGCCGGGATGCCCCCTTAAATTGCTTGATCGCTGTAAAGAACGCCTCCCGCTCAACTCCAAGCCACTCACAGACCGTGAAAGCGCCCGCTATATTGGACAAGTTGTGTTTGCCAAACACCTGCAGAGGGATATTCCCGATATGCGTGTGCATATAGGTGACCCCCTTGTTGATGGTATACTCCGGCGTGCGATAACCGTGTTTATTTATCTTAGAGCGGTCCTCAAGCACCAGGTCCTGAAGCGTTTTGTCTTCCTTGTTATATACCAACGTTCCCTTCGGCTCGATACTCTTGATGAAGAGCCGGAACTGGTTTACATAGTTCTCAAACGTAGGGAACACGTTAACGTGATCCCAGGCAATGCCACTGATCAAGGCTACATTTGGCTTGTACAGGTGGAACTTGGGCCGTTGATCGATCGCAGAGGCGAGATACTCATCACCTTCAATGACAATAAGCGGCGCATCCTTTGTGAGCCTGACCATGCAATCGAATTCGTCAAGCTTGGCACCCACGAGGTAGTCGAAATCGCGGTCTATGGACTTCAGCACATGCATGATCATGCTGGTGATGGTGGTTTTACCGTGGCTACCGCCAATCACAACCCGCATTTTCTCTTTCGTCTGTTCGTAAATGAACTCAGGATATGAATAAATACGGATGCCCAACTCCTGAGCTTTAAGCAACTCGGGGTTATCTGCCTTTGCATGCATGCCGAGCACCACCGCGTCAATGTCAGAGGTGATACGCTCAGGGTCCCATCCCTCAGGGGGCAACAGTCCTTCGTGCGCGAGATTGCTGCGTGACGGCTCATAAATATGATCGTCCGAACCGCTGATCATATACCCTTTCCTAGCCAGCGCAATGGCAAGATTATGCATGATGCTGCCTCCGATGGCAATGAAGTGTACGCGCATAGCTATTGTTTTTTAACAAACCTGGCGGCCGCCCACCCATCAAGCGTTTTGTGGTCCTCGTACACCAATCCCCGATCCGTTCCCTCTTTTTTCAACGCTTCCAGGTCTTCCCCTTCGTAGAAACCGCTGACGTAAAGGATCCCACCTGTTTCCAGACTAGCGGCATAGCCATCCAGCTGATCCAACAAGATGTTCCGGTTGATATTGGCCAATATAACGTCGAATCGTCGACCGGCAACCAGATCAACGGAACCGCAAGCCGTGATTACGTGGTTCACCCCATTCAGTATCTTGTTTTCCGCGGCACTGGCCGCACAGACGGGGTCGTTGTCAACGGCCCATACCAACGCCGCACCCTTTTTGGCAGCCAGAATGGCGAGGATACCTGTACCGCATCCCATGTCCAGCACTTTTCTTCCTTCAAAGGTCGTGTCAAGCATGTAACACATCATCAGCGAAGTGGTTTGGTGATGCCCGGTACCGAAGGCCATTTTGGGATCAATCACGATCTCATAGGGATACTCCGGCCTCGGTGCATGAAAAGTCGCCCGCACGTAGCACTGATCTTCAACGGTCACTGGTTCAAAGTTACGCTCCCACACCTCATTCCAATTCTGCGGTTCGATCTCCCGCACCGTGTAGGAGACCTGGAACCCGACCGGCTGATTCATTATAAGTGACTCAATAGCCATTGAATCAAGCTGCTCTGATGCGATGTAAGCCGCAAATCCGCTTTCCCGCGGCTCAAAAGTATCAAAGCCGATACCAGCAAGATCGTGGATCAGTATATCCTGTTGCCACGGCTCGCCGCCTTCACAGGCAAATATGACTTCACTGTATTTCACCGCCTACCGGTTGAATACCTTTACGATGTCAATGAAATCCCGCGATTTCAACGATGCTCCTCCGATCAGTCCGCCATCAATATCACGTTGTGCGAACAGGTCCGGCGCATTTTTTGGATTACAGCTTCCACCATACAGGATTGTCGTATCTTCTGCAATCTCCTGGTTATACTGGGTAGCCAGCTCATTGCGGATAAAGGCATGCACTTCCTGCGCCTGTTCCGGCGAGGCTGTCAAACCTGTACCGATAGCCCAGACCGGTTCGTAAGCCAGGACGACCTGGCTGAATGCCTCGTTTGAAAGATGAAAGATTCCCTTTTCCAGCTGTTGACGGATGACCTCAAAATAGCGGCCCGATTCACGTTCCTCGCGGGTTTCACCGATGCAGAAAATCGGAATCAGACCATGCTTCAATGCCGCATCCACCTTTTTGCTGAGCGTGTAATCATCTTCCTGGAAATATGCCCTTCGCTCAGAATGCCCCAGAATAACATAGGCTGCACCCGTAGACTTTACCTGAATTGCGGAAACCTCTCCGGTGTAAGCTCCCGCCTCTTCAAAATAAATATTCTGCGCGCCGATAGCCACCCGGGAGGTACCTTTAGCCAACTGAGCGACGCCGTGGAGGTGGATGAACGGGCTGCAGACCACCACATGCTGGTCGCCCACCACCTCATCTTTCGCCATATTCACGATCTCCGAAAAAAGACTGATCCCTTGTTGGTAATCAAGATTCATCTTCCAGTTTCCTGCAACGATTTTTTCTCGCATAACGCTTATTTAAGTAGTTAACAATAATCTTTTAAAATTTCCTATGTGTGCCGGTCAGATGAAACACCTCACGCAGCAATTGTTCTTCAATCCCGTTGAACTCAGCTCCCTTCCGTTCATAAACCAACCGCGCCGTCTCGAACAGCTTATCGAGCCGGTAGGCGGCCAGACCGTCGCTACCGCCCCAGGAGAAATCCGGAACGAACGCAGGTGGCATCCCTCCTCCGAACACGTTGGCGCCTACACCCACAACCGTGCCCGTATTAAATGCGGTGTTGATCGCGCACCGCGCATGGTCTGCCATAATAAGCCCACAAAACTGAAGCCCCGTATCGCGATAATCATAGCAGCTGTAATCATAAAGGCGTACGGGCCGGTAATTGTTCTTCAGATTTGAATTATTGGTATCAGCCCCCCAGTTACACCACTCGCCAATGACAGCGCACCCCATGTATCCTTCATGACCTTTTGCTGACCGTCCCCAGATCACACAGGTATTCAGTTCACCGCCCACCCGGGAATATGGCCCTATGGTCACGTTGCTGTATATCTTGGCTCCCATCTTAACCTGTGACCCCTCACACAACGCAAAAGCCCCCCTTATCAGGCTACCTTCCCAAACTTCGCTGTTTTTTCCAAGATAAATAGGCCCCATCGTACTGTTGAAGGTAGCAAAATCAGCCTTCGCCCCTTCTTCGGCAAAAAAGCGATCACCGATAAAACGGTTACCTGATGATACCGATGCGGACGTTCTTCCCCTGGTCAGCAAGTCAAAGTCCACATTGATTTGTGCGCCGTTATTCAGGAAGATATCCTCAGGATGCCTGATCTCCGTAAATGGGCGATGGTAGGGAACCGGTGAAAAATCTCCAGGCACCGGCCCGCTTCCCTCCGTAAGCGTATCCCCATCGGTCAGCCAGGCGAGCCAATCCTCCGGACCTATCAGTGCCTCTCCGGGGCGCAGTGCCATGATTGCATCGCACAAATCAGCATCCGGACAGCAACTGCCTTTGATCAGCAGCACCGTGCCTTTCAGGGTCGAAAGGGGAAATTTTCCTTTCAGGTAGTCTTCAGTCAAGAATGAAAACCCGGCGTTCAGCCACTTACCCCACTTTTCAGCTATGGTGAGTATACCGACCCGCAAATCAGCCACCGGGCGCGTCAGCGCCAACGGATACAACCTGATCCGCCATTCTGCCTTATCAAATAGGACAATATGCATGGTACGCCTTTAGGACGGCTAAAATAAAAAAGTCCCGATAAAATACCGGGACTGATATTGATTATCTTATGCCGTCTTATTTCTTTGCATAACGGTTGCGGAATTTGTCGATACGTCCGGCCGTATCCACCAGTTTCATCTTACCGGTGTAATAAGGGTGTGAAGTATGCGAAATTTCCAGCTTTACCAAAGGATATTCGTTGCCATCTTCCCATTTAACGGTCTCCTTGGTTTCAACGCATGATTTTGTCAGGAATGAATATTCATTTGACATATCCTTGAAAACCACTAACCTGTAATTTGACGGGTGCAAGTCTTTCTTCATTTTATTTATGAGTTACTAATATTCCTATTTGAGGGTGCAAAGATAGTTTATCTGAAATTAAATTCCAAGTTTATTTGATTCGAACAGCAACTCACCAAAGAATTCGGGTAGATGAAAATCAGGGTCAGGTGCAGCGATCCGGGTCCACGACACAAAATGCGGTACGGGCAGATCATCCCCGCATTTGTAAAAGTTGCCGGTACACCGCATGCCTGAAAGGGAAACGATCCGCTCCTGCTCGAACACCGTAAACGGAATGTTCAGTAACAACCGCCATTCCTGATCCCCGCCCGGTACGGCGGCGGGCATCGCGACGGCGTGTGTCCTAACCTGTTCCACCGTGGTCGGGGCAAGATTGTAGCGACTATTCTTATTGCGCCCACCGTAACCGATCAACCCGACACCAATACAGTTAAACTCCAGATTATAATAGTGATGTCCGTCAAAAGACAAAAAGAACTCCACACAGCTGTCTTTGTAAACCGGATCATTAACTTGACGATATACAGCATTCATGTGCTGCTCTTTCACCTGAAACTCCAGCACAATGCTGTCCACCGTATGCGCAATCCGGAAACAGACAGACGGGCGATAAGGAAAAGCGGCCCAGGATACTTCCCGCACACCAACGTAAGACACGGCGGCAAGCGCGTCAATCACCTGCTGCGGCGTTGAGCCGTACGCAACCCGCCCGAGGAAAGGAACAATAAGCTGGTTCATGTCCGGGCTATGATGTCCCGCAACACCGGCTCATCCGCTTCCAGCTGTTCAACCAATTTCAGTTGAGCACGGGCACGCTGCAGGTTGTGACCGGGGTGATGGATCTTAAAGTAGTGGTCACCCTCAAGGAAATCTGTCAAGAACCGGACCGCCTGCATATAGGGCAAAAGAAGCACACCTTCAATGAGGGAACCAACTTCATCTGCGGTCAGAAACGCGTGTGCTTCTTCAAAATAGCCTTCAACGTAAGCTTCAAACAGCGGGATATTGAGCGTAATCCGGCTCAGGTCAGACTCGTCCTCCGCGGCGCGGTTGATGATGGTCCGGATCGCATCTCCAAAGTCGTAGGCCACATAACCCGGCATCACGGTATCTAGGTCAATCACACATTGTACCCTGTCATGCTTATCCAGGAGTACATTATTAAATTTGGTGTCGTTATGCGTTATGCGGACGGGCAACAGGCCATTGGCTGCCAGCTCCAGTATAGTGTGCATCCGTTTTGCGCGACGCTGAATGAACGCCAACTCGTCCTGGACCTGATGAACCCGTTGCATGCTGTCGGCTCTCACGGCGACAGAAAGTCTCTCAAGCCGTTTCCCGATATGGTGAAAGCCCGGCAACACTTCGCGGATAAGCGTCGTATCCAGATCCGATAACAGACGCTGAAATTGTCCAAAAGCACGCCCACCTTCTTTTGCCTGCTGCGGTGTTTCCACAATATCATAGCTACGGGTACCCTCCAAAAGGATAAACATGCGCCAGAAGTTTCCTTGGTTATCACGGATGTATGATGCCCCGGTTTTTGTGGGAATAAGCGTAAGCACTTTATCCTCAAGGCGCTGATCACAACCGCCTTCGGCTCGGTAGCGATCGCGCAGGTGCCGCGTAACCAATTCGATGTTGCCCATCACGGCCGCCACGTCGTTGAATACATGGTGATTCACCCGCTGAAGCAAATAACTTTTTGCCTCAGCGCTGTCAATCACCACGCGATAGGTATCGTTAATATGGCCCGAACCGAAAGGCAAAACGCTGACGGCACGGCCCTCTATATCGAATTGATCCACTAAAGCAAACGCATGCTGTAAAATTGAATTGTTCATGCTCATTGTATCCCAAAAGGAATGCAATATGCAAATTCATCTTTTAATAAAGATACGGGTTTATCAAACAAACGTTTGCGTTATTTCACAGAAAACCTTTCCAGGACCGCTGGCCCCATAGCCAGCACGTCTGCGCTCACATTTCCCTCGAATCTTTTGAAATTATCCATGAAACGCCTGGCCAGTTGATTAGCTTGCGCATAATATGAGGATTGGTCCGGCCACAATTGTATAGGATCCAGCACAGGCCCGGGCACTCCCGGGCATGAGGTAGGATAACGCAGTTGGAACACGGGGTCTTCCTTGAAGGCCGCCTCCCGTAGTTCTCCGGCCAACGCGGCCCTGATGATTGCCCGGGTATAGTCCAGCTTGATCCGTCGACCTATGCCATACGGTCCCGCAATCCACCCCGTGTTAATGAGCCAGACACGCGCCTGACTTTCTTCCAATCTCGCGCGCAAAAGCTCGGCATACTGTATAGGATGCAAAGGGAGAAAGGCCTCACCGAAACATGCGGAAAAAACGGCGGTCGGCTCCTTGATACCTACTTCAGTGCCTGCCACCTTTGCTGTGTAACCCGAAAGGAAATGATACATGGCCTGTGTGGTTGACAGCAGGGATACCGGTGGGATCACTCCGAATGCATCCGCGGTGAGAAAGAAAACGTCATCCGGCGGCACCGCCCGCCCCGTTGCCACACTACCGGAAACGTAGTGGATCGGATAAGCCACCCGTGTATTCTCCGTTTTCGACGTGTCAGAGTAGTCCGGCGTGCGCGTACCCGGACGGAACCGGACATTCTCAGCGAGCGCGCCGAACTGCACAGCGGCGAAAATGTCTGGTTCCTTTTCCGGATCCAGACCGGCGCACTTGGCGTAACATCCGCCTTCAAAATTAAAAATACCATTCTCGTGCCAACCGTGCTCATCGTCACCCACCAACAGACGCCCGCCATCGGCAGACAACGTCGTCTTGCCCGTACCAGAAAGACCGAAGAACAACGCTGTATGGCCGTGGCCATCCGTATTCGCGGAACAGTGCATGGAAAGGACCTCATGCTTCAGGGGCAACAGGTAATTAAGGACCGAAAACACACTCTTTTTGATTTCCCCTGCATAGCCGGTACCGGCTATAAGGATGATTTTCCGGCGGAAGTCAGTAACCACAAAATTCGGATTATGCAAACCATACGCCGCATGCGCTGTACAGCTAAATCCCGGAGCAACCAGAATTGACCATTCCGGACGCATCGATGGGTCGGCGGCGACCGGACGGATAAACAGATTGTGGGCGAACAAACTCTGATAAGCCGTTTCCGTTATCACCCGCACCTCTATCTGATACCGTGGATCAGACCCCGCTATCGCGTCCCGCACAAAGATCTCACGCTTACTCAAATACGCGCTCACTTCTTTGAAAAGGTATTCAAACGAAGTTGGTGCCAGCGGCTGATTGACGCTGCCCCACCAGACGGTTTTTTCCGTAACCGCATCACGCACAATGAACCGGTCGTACGGCGTACGACCGGTAAAGCGTCCTGTATCGACCACCAACGCACCCGTGTCCGATAGGCGTCCCTCGCCCCTGGCTAAGGCGCGCTCCACCAATTCGGCGACAGACAACTGATAGTGTACATTTTGCTCATTACTAATCAATAGATAGTTTAGATCCGGAATCGCTTTTTTTGAGGCATTCATAATCATTTTTTAATATATAATATCCGAAAGGGATGCGGCAAAGGTAGGATTATAAAGATACAAAATAAAGCAAAATTAATTGTAAATCAGAATGTTGTAAAATATACACTAAGTCAAATGATTGATAGTCAAATATGTTTATCGTTTTAGCCCATTTTTCGAAAAAAATATCTGAGTGGATCAGACTTTTGTGGTTAATTTTTATCTTTAAAGGCATGAGACTATACAGTATTGATACCGGCTTTTTCAAACTGGATGGCGGGGCCATGTTCGGCGTGGTTCCTAAATCGATATGGCAGCGAACCAATCCCGCGGACGAACGCAATATGTGTACCTGGGCCGCAAGGTTATTGCTTATTGAAGACGACGAGCGATTAATTTTGGTTGATACCGGTATAGGCAATAAGCAGGACGATAAATTCTTTAGCCATTATTACCGGCATGGCGAAGCTACACTGGACACCTCACTGGCCGCCCACGGCTTCCACAGGGACGATATCACGGATGTATTCCTGACACATCTCCATTTCGACCACGTGGGAGATGCCATCCGGCGCTCAGCCGATGGAGAACAACTGGTTCCCACCTTCAAAAACGCCACGTATTGGAGCAACAAACAGCATTGGGACTGGGCATTGTTTCCAAACCATAGGGAAAAGCCCTCGTTTTTACCTGAAAATATCCTGCCCATATATGAGAGCGGGCAGCTTCGGTTTATTGATGTGGAAGATGGCATCCGCTTTTCCGAAAATATCGCGGTACGCTTCGCCAACGGACATACCGAAGCCATGATGCTGCCGCAAATCAATTATAACGGTAAGACCCTGCTTTACATGGCTGATCTGCTGCCTTCGGCGGGCCATATCCCCATTCCTTATGTGATGAGCTACGATGTACGGCCACTGGTTACGATGGATGAGCGCAAGCGATTCTGGCAGGAAGCGGTCGACAATGAGTATGTGTTATTTCTGGAGCACGACCCGACCAACGAGTGCTGCACCATACAGCTTACGGAAAAGGGATTCCGTCTCAAGGAAACCTTTTCGCTGAATGAATGGCTGTAAAAAAAGCCGCTCCGGCGTACGACCGGAAGCGGCTTTTGCTTAGTTTGGTATGCGTTAAACGGCAGCTATGCCCTGGCGGATGATGTTGAGTGCACCTCCAGCCCTGAACCAGCCGATCTGTTGTTCATTATAGCTGTGGTTCACGGTGATTTCGTCAACTGTACCGTCAACGTGGCGAAGAACCACTGTAAGCGGTTTCCCGGGGGCGAACTCCGTCAGTCCGAGGATATCAATGATATCATCTTCCTGAATTTTATTGTAGTCCTCTTTATCGGCGAACGTCAGCGCAAGCATTCCCTGTTTTTTCAGGTTGGTCTCGTGAATACGGGCAAACGATTTGACCAGTACTGCGCGCACACCCAAATGACGTGGTTCCATGGCTGCGTGCTCGCGTGAAGAGCCTTCGCCGTAGTTCTCGTCCCCTACCACAATGGAGCCGATTCCCGCAGCCTTATAAGCCCGTTGCGTAGCCGGCACAGGACCATACTCACCGGTCAATTGATTTTTGACCAGATCCGTCTTATCGTTAAAGAAGTTCACGGCGCCGATCAGGAGATTATTGGAGATATTGTCCAGATGCCCACGGTATTTCAGCCATGGACCCGCCATGGAAATATGATCCGTTGTACATTTGCCTTTTGCCTTGATCAACAGCTTCAATCCGGTAAGATCGGTGCCTTCCCAAGCGGGGAACGGATCAAGCAGCTGGAGACGGTCGGACGTAGGGGAAACCGCCACTACTACGTCGCTTCCATCTTGAGCAGGAGCCTGGTAGCCGGAGTCTTCCACATCAAATCCTTTTTGAGGAAGCTCATCACCGGTCGGGGGATCAAGTTTCACCGCCTCCCCTTTGTCGTTAACCAAGGTATCCGTCAGCGGATTGAAAGACAGGTCACCCGAAATCGCGATAGCTGCAACCATTTCCGGCGACGCTACGAACGCGAAAGTATTCGGGTTACCGTCAGCGCGCTTTGCAAAATTCCGGTTGAAGGAGTGAACGATGGTATTCTTTTCAGCCCTTTCAGCACCCACCCTCGCCCACATACCGATGCACGGGCCGCAAGCGTTGGTAAAGATGGTTGCATCAAGATCCGTGAACGTATCCAGCAGTCCATCCCGTTCCGCCGTGTAACGCACCTGTTCAGAACCGGGATTGATTCCAAACTCCGCCTTCCGTACCAGCCCTTTAGCGACAGCCTGTTTGGCTACCGAAGCGGCGCGGGACAAATCTTCATATGAGGAGTTTGTACAGGAACCGATCAGCCCCCACTCCACTTTCAGCGGCCAGCCATTCTTTGCAGCCTCTTCCTTCATTTTTGACACCGGCGTAGCCAGATCCGGTGTAAATGGACCGTTCAGGTGCGGTTCCAGTTCCGATAGATTGATTTCGATCACCTGATCGAAATACTGTTCCGGATTGGCGTATACCTCCGGATCAGCGGTCAGGTGTTCCTTGATGGCATTGGCCGCATCGGCCACGTCAGCCCGGTTAGTTGCCCGGAGATAACGTTCCATCGATTCATCATAGCCAAATGTCGAGGTGGTTGCCCCGATCTCCGCGCCCATATTACAGATGGTCCCTTTGCCTGTACAGGACATAGACCGAGCTCCCTCGCCGAAATACTCGACCACGCAACCGGTACCGCCTTTTACGGTCAGGATACCGGCCACTTTCAGGATCACATCTTTCGGAGCGGTCCATCCGTTCAGCTTTCCGGTCAGTTTAACACCGATCAGTTTAGGGAATTTGAGCTCCCAGGGCAACCCCGCCATCACATCGCAGGCATCTGCCCCGCCCACACCGATTGCCAGCATACCGAGGCCCCCGGCATTCACCGTATGCGAGTCCGTCCCGATCATCATCCCACCCGGGAACGCGTAATTTTCCAGCACTACCTGATGGATGATCCCCGCGCCGGGCTTCCAGAATCCGATACCGTATTTGTTGGAAACAGAGGCGAGAAAATCAAAGACCTCCTTACTTTCTGTGGTTGCCACTGCCAGATCCTTCTCAGCACCTTCCTTAGCGCGGATCAGGTGATCGCAGTGAACGGTAGAGGGAACAGCCACTTTAGGTCTCCCGGCCTGCATGAATTGCAGCAACGCCATCTGCGCCGTAGCATCCTGCATGGCCACGCGGTCCGGCGCAAAATCCACATAGGAATTTCCCCGCTCATAGGCTTGCGCGGCATTGCCGTCCCATAAGTGTGTGTACAAAATCTTTTCTGTCAGTGTCAAAGGCCTGTTGACCACTTTACGGGCAGCTGCAATGCGCTCCGTATACTGGGCATAGACCTTTTTGATCATGTCGATATCAAATGCCATTTACCTGCTTATTAAGTTGTTAACTATTTCGGTTGTTTTTCAAAACCGTGCGAATTTACAAAAAAAAGAAGTTTAAACGAATGTCTGCCGGGACCGGCGCCAATTTGGAAATGTTCTAAACTGAAATGAGATCAGGCGATATCCGTTTCAGCTCAGCTATGGTTTGGATAGGATTTTTTGCTGAAAAAACAGCATTTCCCGCCACCAGCACATTTGCGCCCGCCTTCAATAATGCCAGCGCGTTGTGATTGCTTATTCCCCCATCGACTTCAATCAAAAGATCATCGTTCCTGCCCGCCGCAAGCGCCCGCAGTTCTTTAATCTTACGGTACGTAGCGTCAATAAATTTCTGCCCTCCGAAACCGGGATTTACAGACATGATGAGAACCATATCCACATCTTCCACTATCTCGTAAAGAAAAGAGACCGGTGTGCCCGGGTTGATGGCCACGCCTGCGGTACAGCCAAGTTCCTTAATGGCGTGCACCGTTCGGTGAAGGTGCGTACACGCCTCATAGTGCACAGTAATGTTGTCAGCGCCGGCCTCCTTGAACTGACCGATGTATTTCTCGGGCTCAACAATCATCAAATGGACGTCAAGCGGCTTCCTCGCATAGTGCGCAATGGATGCCAACACCGGAAAGCCAAACGAAATGTTCGGAACGAATACACCGTCCATGACATCGATGTGAAACCAATCGGCCTCGCTTTGGTTCACCATTACGATGTCGTCATGCAAATGGGCAAAATCCGCAGACAAAACAGAAGGAGCAACAAGGTGTTTGCGCTTGGGCATAGATATAATGCTTTTCCGGCAAAGATAACGAATCATTGCCGTTCAGCACTATTTATCTGCCAGATTATTTATCTGCCAGAAAGTCGAAACGTTCGCCCAGGTCGCTGGAATACCGTTTAGCGGCATCAACATCACTGACATCATCCTCCTCATAATTCAGTTTGCCGCTAAGCAGCCTATTCAGCAACTTACGCACCAGCGGATATTCGAACTCAGCTTTACTCAACCTGATCAGGTACGCATTGTCCGTGATTTCGATGCTTGATTTTGTCATGGCACAACCTATTTTAATTTAGCGCATGTAAATTACGAGTGTTATAATAACCCATTATTAAGTCAGGTTTACGTTACAGTTAAGAGTCCAGCTCTGTCAATAACCTCAGCTATTTTGTACCTTTGCAGGTGATTTAGCCGCGTATTTCCGCGGCGCTTGTTTTTTTAGTACTTTTGATCTAAAATACCATACAGTGGCACGATTGAAAATCAAATACAAAGCGACCCATACCGCCGGCGGCTACGCATACATACTCAAATACGGAATGATGCTGGTCAGCGTTGTATTGATCACCCTGTTTCTGCCCAAGCAGCCACGGTTCCGATATGAGTTTGAAAAAGGCAAGGTCTGGATGCATGAAGATCTTGTGGCACCCTACAACTTTGCAATCCTGAAAACCCAGGCCGAACTGGAAAAAGACCGGGAAAACGTGCTTAAGTCAGTTTACCCGATCTACGACCACCACACAGAAGTGGACGACCAGCAACTGGCCCAGTTCGAAAGCGAACTGCCCGAAAAGTGGCAGGCAGCCAGACTCGACACATTGGAAGAAAAGCTGAGCACTTACACCAAGTTGGGGGAACAGATACTCACGGAAATCTATAGCCGCGGTGTCATTGCCCTGGCCAACAAGTTCCAGCAGGGCGACCAGCCCCATTACAACTTTACGCTGCTCACCGACAATGTGGCCCAGCAGCGCAACACCTCAACGGTATTCACAAGGGAAACCGCCCTTGAATATGCAAAAAAGACCATTGCAGGCAGGCAGTCCATCAAGCAAAAATCCTGGTTGATCGACGCGCTCAGCAGTTACATCACCGTCAATTATGTCTTTAACGAACAGCTCACGGCGAAACTGGAACAGGACGCGCTGTCCAGTATTTCGCTGACCAGGGGCATGGTCCAACGCGGAGAGCTCATCGTCGCCAACGGCATGATGGTAAACAACGAGATCTATCAGAAGATCGAATCCCTTCGGAAAGCCTATGAAGAAGAAGCCCGCATCGGCGGAAACCGGGCCCTGGTAATGCTGGGCCAGTTTCTCATCGTCGGATTAGTGGTCGCACTGCTTTTTGTGTTTATCTACCTGTTCCGCAAAGACATCTTCTACAACAACCGGCTGATCTTTCTGATCCTTATCGTCATTACAGGCATGCTGCTAGTGCTATCCTGGGCGATCAATGTCAACCTGCCCAATCTTTACTATATTCCGTACTGCATCGTCCCGGTCATTATCCGGATCCTGTTTGACACCCGGCTGGCACTCAATATCCATCTGCTTATGGTACTGCTCGCTGCCTTTTTCGTTCCCAACAGCTTCGAGTTTGTATTCCTGCAATTCTCAACCGGGATGGTAGCCATCTACAGCATCAAAACCCTCGTGAAACGGGAGCAGTTCCTGATTTCCTCAGCCATCATATTGGCCACCTATCTGGTAGCCTACCTCGGCATGGGACTGATGCGGGACGGCTCCTTCAGCAACCTGTATTGGTCAAACGTGCTGCCTTTCGTGTTCAGCGTGCTGTTGACCCTTCTGGCGTATCCGCTGATCTACGCCTTTGAACGCGTATTCGGCATCATCTCAGATGTCACCCTTATGGAGCTGACCAACAGCAATTCTAAGCTCCTGCGCGAACTCTCATACAAAGCCCCCGGCACGTTCCAACACTCCATGCAGGTTGCCAATCTCGCTGAAGCGGCCATATACAAGATCGGAGGCAATACCCTTCTCGTGCGCGCCGGTGCCCTGTACCACGATATCGGGAAGATGTCCAACCCCCAGTACTTCATCGAAAACCAGACAAAAGGCTATAACCCACATGACGGACTATCCTTTGAACAAAGCGCACAGATCATCATATCACACGTTGTCAAGGGTGTCGAACTGGCCAAAAAACACCAGCTTCCTGAAGTCATCATCGACTTCATACGCACCCACCACGGAACCACCCGTGTAGATTACTTCTATCAGTCCTATATCAAATCGTTCCCCGAAAAACTCGTCGACGAAGAGATGTTCCACTACCCCGGCCCCATCCCATTTTCAAGAGAGACCGCCGTACTGATGATGGCCGATTCCGTAGAAGCCGCCTCCCGGAGCCTGAAAGAACCCAACGCCCAAAGCATCAACGACCTGGTGGACAAAATCATCGAATCAAAGCTGAATCAAAAGCAGCTCATAAACAGCAATATCACCTTAAAAGACATTACACAGGTGAGCGAAATATTCAAAGACATGCTCAAGAGCATCTATCATGTGCGCATTGACTACGAAACCGGGAAAAAGGCCGGGGCAACACAGAAAACCGGCGTCGAAGCCCCACAGCATACCGCCAGCTGATCAAACCAGCGGCATCTAACATTCATTTTTTCGCTTTTGGAGTTTCCGAAATTAAAATTTTTATAGTACGTTTGCACTCGCAAAAACGGTGAGGTGCCTGAGAGGCCGAAAGGAACAGTTTGCTAAACTGTCGTACTGGAAACGGTACCGCGGGTTCGAATCCCGCCCTCACCGCCAAAGCAACAGCAAGCCCGACGGAAGTCGGGTTTTTTCGTTTAACAAGGTTGAGCCAAGCTTCCTTGAGCGAAACCGAATAGCTTGCTGTTGCTTTGCAGCCAATCCCGCAAGGGAAGGCTGTGGACCCGCGTGCGGGGATGAGCGACGCAGCCAATCCCGCCCTCACCGCCAAAGCAACAGCAAGCCCGACGGAAGTCGGGTTTTTTCGTTTAACAAGGTTGAGCCGAGCTTGCTTGAGCGAAACCGAACAGCTTGCTGTTGCTTTGAAGCCTCCCCCACAAGACAAGGGAAGGCTGCGGCCCCGATCATTCATCCCTTAAACTGTCCACAGGATTGGCACGCGCCGCCCGCATCGATTGGTAGGCCAGAGTCAGCACCACAATCACAAGTGCCACCGTACCCGCCAAAACAAACATCCACCAGGGCACCTCAATCCGGTATGCGAATGTGGCCAGCCAACGATCCACCAGTAGGTAAGCCAAAGGCACGGCAATAACGTTGGCCAGCACAAATAGCCTGAAAAAAGGTCTATTGAGCTGCATGAACAGTTGACTCGCCGACGCGCCGAGCACCTTTCGAATGCTCATCTCTTTCTGCCGGATGCTGATGCTGTAAGCGGACATACTGAATAATCCCATCATCGCAATCGCCACCGACAACAGACAGAACGCGCTGAATGCCGATTCCAGTTGTGCGTGCTGTACATGCAAAGCGGCATATTTCTGGTCGATAAACTCGTAACGGAAATGTTCCCCGTCTAACGGGTTAATGGATTTCCAGTTCTTTTCCAGTGCGGCAAGTGTTTGCTGTGCCGTACCGGGTAGCATCTTGACCAAGATCTCGGTTTTGAACTGTCCGCAGACGCTGTTCATGGAGTATACTGTAGGCTGTACAAATTGCTCAAAGCCTGCCATTTTAGTATCTTTTACCACTCCTACGATCTGAAAGTCCGTATCGCAACCGCGGATAGTCTGCCCAATCGGGTTCTGCATCCCAAAGGCTTTTGCAAACGTTTCATTGATGATCGCGCCATGCGCTGAGTCGGCCGCAAACGTTCCCGTGAATGACCGCCCTTGCAGCATCTCCATACCCATGGTTTCCATGTAGTCAAAATCAACCGCAATATGATCTGCTTTTCGCATCTCTCCTGCGTATTGAAATTCTTTTTTGGCCGGGCTTATGCCTCCGGGGACACTCGTGGCCACCGTCATCTGCTCAATACCCGGGTAAACCTCCATCCGATCCCGGAACGGTTTGAAATCCGCGGGATTATTAAGCAACTTCATGTTCTTGATGTACACCACCTGTGCCGGATCGAATCCCTTGTCCCCATTTCGCATATAATCCAATTGCCTGTTGAGAATCAGCATGCCGGAGATGAATACCAGCGCAATGACGAATTGGAACGTCAACAGCCCGTGACGGAACCAAGCTGTGCTATGGCTGGTCTGAAAGCTGCCTTTCAGGATGCTGACGGGCCGGTAACCCGACAGTATCACGGAGGGATAGAGACCGGATATGAGTGCCGTCAGGAGAGCTGCTACCAATAGCTGCCAAATGATCCGGCCATCCATCGCAAATGCGGTCAGATCATAAGCTAACCATTTTTGCAACCCTTCGCGGCAGAGCACAACCAAAGCCCAAGCCAAGGCCGCCGACACCAAACATTGCACCACCACCTCGCCCATGAATTGCACCGCCAATCGCTTACGGCTCACGCCAAACACTTTCTTGAGGCCAATCTCCTTCGCGCGTCTGTTGGCCTGCGCGATCATCAGGTTGGCAAAATTGATACCGGCCAACAACAGAATGACACCTAAAAGGATACCCAACGCCCAAACGGTGATATATCCTGTATTGGAACCATGTCTGGGCCGTAAGTGCAGGTTTTTTAACGGATCCAGGTACGTATCCCCTTTTGCAAAGGCTGAGGTAGCCACATGATGCTGCGGGGAAATCTCCTGCTTATAGATTTCCTTGATTTTTTCCTCCAACTGCATGATATCCGTGCCGGGCTTTACCTGGATGTATGTCTGATAAGGAAGTGGATCACCTTGTTTATCTCCAGCGAGGTCAGGTTTGAAAAAGATAGCCTCATAGGTCAGGTTAGACAGCGCCGGCGGTTGCGTTGAACCGTGAATATGATAGCTAATCATTCCGTCTGGGTCAAGTATGACCGGTTGCGCCTCAAACGATCCCATGCGCTGCTTGGGGAAAACCTGCCGGAAGACTTCAGGTGACAGCAAATTGACTTCCGGATGTTCAGTTCCATCCAACATCGGCCCATTCGCCTTGATTCCGAACATCCTCGAAATAGACAGGTCAGCAGCCTTCCAATCCTTCACATATGCCTGTCCTTCATCACTGATAAACGGCAATTCCCACTGGAAATAAGACACCCTGCCTACATCCACCACCTCGGGGAGCTTCGCTTTTATGGCCGGTCCCAGTGCAGGAGGTGTAAGGTCGGTATTGTTTCCCTGATACGTCAGTCCCACCAGGTAAATATTATCATAGCTCGGGTTCCACCGGTCGTAACTCGTTTCCCGGTTTATGTAGAGGTAAGCCAGCACAAATCCGGCGAATCCCAGCGCTAAACCGAAGATGTTTAACGCCGTAAAAACTTTAGACCGGAAGGCGTTACGCCAAGCGATCTTCAGGTTATTCAATTGCATGATTGTCTGTTTATAATTTTCATCAGTTGTTTATCACGCATCAAATTCATTACCAAACGCTTGATCTGCCGTTTCCAGGCCCTTAAATGGGTGGCAAGCTCTTGAACTGTCCGATATCGGACAATCGATGTTCGATATCGGACAGTCATAAATGGCATCCGCAAATGCGTAGCCAATATATCTGTTTGTAAAAGGTAGACATGGACGGATTATTGACGAACAGAGCATCCTCGTGGATCCATAAATTCTTCTATCAGCTTCGAAAATTTTCTTTGCATTTCCCATAATTATTTGATATCATTGTGATATCAAAAAAATATTATAAACCATGATGCAAGAAAAGAATACCACCGCAATTTCAGGCTACCTATCCCTTATCGTTTTGTTAGCAAGTCTCGCCATCGCCGCTTACGGTGTATACGCACAGTCCATAGCGCTGATGGTCATCGGTGCCTTGCTCACACTGATCATTCTAAAAGGCTGGCTTATTATTAACCCAAATGAATCGGCAGCGCTTATTCTATTTGGCGACTATCAGGGAACCGTGAGGAAAGACGGATTCTTCTGGGTAAACCCTCTGGTCATTAGACGAACTGTATCACTGAAAGCCCGCAACCTGGATGGACAGAAAATCAAAGTAAACGATAAGCTGGGCAACCCTATAGAAATTGCTGCTGTGGTCGTTTGGAAAGTAAGCGACACGGCAAAAGCGTTATTTGCCGTGGATGACTATGTCAAATATGTGCAGATACAAAGCGAAGCCGCCGTGCGGCATTTGGCAAACCAGTTTGCGTACGACAATTTTGAGGACGATGATGCCGCTGCGATTACCTTAAAAGATGGTGCACAGCATGTCAACGGCATACTGGAAAAAGAACTCAATGAGCGCTTGGCTATGGCCGGGATCGACGTGATTGAGGCTCGTATCACACATCTGGCCTATGCACCGGAAATTGCCAGTGCAATGCTCCAACGCCAACAAGCTACCGCCGTTGTAGCCGCCCGCAGACAAATCGTTGACGGGGCGGTAGGCATGGTCGAAATGGCACTGGAAAAACTCTCGGAAAAAGACATTGTACAGCTTGACGAAGAACGGAAAGCCGCAATGGTAAGCAACCTGTTGGTCGTATTGTGCGGCGAACGGAATGTATCGCCCGTTGTCAATGCCGGAACATTGTATCATTAATGATATCTTTGCGTCATAAAAACAGGAATTCTTTTAATGGCTGATAAAGCAGATAAAAAGGCATTCGCACTTCGCATTAACGCAGATATGCTGAAAGCGCTGGAGGAATGGGCGGCAGAGGATTTCAGGAGCACGAACGGCCAGATTGAATTCCTGCTCGCGCAAGCCTTGGCTAAACGGAAACGCGAAAAGAAAAAGGAATGAGCGGCGCAGCCAATCCCACAAGGGAAGGCTGCGGCCCCGAGTGCGGGGATGAGCGACGCAGCCAATCCCCCTCACCGCCGTGTTACGCGCACGCCGGTTTTCCCGTTATACCGCAGGGAGCTGTTCCCTCCTTTGAACGCGAACTTAATATCCGCATATTTAGTGCGGTCGGGGCTTCCGTTTCCACGCCAGGTTTCCCACCGATAATCTCTCCGTAGCCCCACGTATATCAGGTCCTTAAGATTATGTTTCCGGGCCACGTCGGCGAGCGCTTTTTTAAGGATGGGAAGCGAGAAATCATTAACGGCAAACAGGTCCGTCTCATAATGTATACTGGAGGGGTTAGTATGTGCGGAGATACTGGCCCCTCTGATCGTAGCGTTGTCAAAGACATTTTTTCTGTGTTCTTTTTCAACGGTAACGGCGGTAAAGTCTTTGTAAAACAGTAAAGATTCCACACGGCGGTTACCTATGTAAGCTATTGCACGTCTATATGCCTTTTCGAACTCTTTTTCTTCAAAATTCCCGATATCCCGTCCGGTAATCGTTTCCGGGATATGACGGATTTTCGATTCCAGCCCGTCCAGGTTTCCTGTAACGGCATATGGAACCAAAAAACCGGCGGCAAACACCGTAAGCGCCAAAAGGCCGCCTGCTACACCTACAGTCCCAGCATAGCGACCGGAAATCCTTACCGGTGATGTCTCCTCACCCGTTATAAACTTAACAAATATGTTCACCAGCCACTGCGCGACCCCGATGCTGCCAATGACGTGAACCGGAATAAACCATACCGGAATATAACCATGCAGCAGGGCGCAGAAAGCACCCACAGAAAGACCAACGAAGAGTGCTACGGCTATGATATAAAGGAACACACGGGAAAGCAGTATCCATTTTGGCAATGACATATCCATAATCTATTGAGAAGTATTTACGCGTTTCCCCAATATACAAAAAATGTTTGAGATTAGGCGAAGCATGATACTGAAACCTGGATACGGCCTTACACAACCGTCAGTTACAAAAAAACAACGAAGAGTAGCGAAACAGCAACTATTTGTGTCTACATTTTGTGTGGGTCCGAATAAGAAGGCATATACCTTTGCCTCTATCGAAAACACAAAAACTGAAATTAATGGAAACTAAAATCATCGGCGGCAAAATTGCCGAAGCACGAAAGAAAACGAACCTTTCACAAGCCCAACTTGCCCAGCAACTGTTTATCAGTCCCCAGGCGGTCGGAAAATGGGAGCGCGGGGAATCCATGCCGGATATCGTAACGCTCAACCGCCTGGCGGAAATTCTGGGCGTTGACCTCAACTATTTTTCACAGGCCTTTCCCTCGGCGGTCACCGGAACGACACCTCATGCATATCAGACCACAAAAGCGCATACCTGGGATATGTCCCTCGGCAACTGGGTAGACGCAGACTTTTCTGGATTAAAAAATCTGCATGAAAAATTCAGCGGATCCAATATGCAACGCTGCAAATTCATTGGCTCTGAAATATCTGGGCTTCTTCTGAAAAGCAATCATATTGACAGTTGCGACTTTTCCGGTTCTGACATAAGCGGCAGCCGTTTCCAGGCATGTCAAATGGTAAACAACCGCTTAAAGGACTGTTCACTGAAAGACGCTGAATTTTCAGGCTGCCATATCAAAGACAATGACTTCACCGGGGCGGATTTCACCGGAGCGGCGTTTAAATCGGCGTCCTTAATGAAAAACACCATGGCCAACGCCGTATTGCGCTGCACCTCCTTTCATTCCACGGATTTTGCTGACACCGTTTTTGAAGGCACGCTGGAAGACTGTTATTTTGAAAACTGCGCATTCTCCAAAGTAACCTTCCAGCGCGTGACGCTCACGAACACCTTCTTCAAATGCAAGAACCTGAAACGGATACGCTTTGTGGAGTGTAGCGCAGACCGGATGACATATGAATTCCTGAAAAACGGGAAAGCGGAGCTGAGCGGTATCACCATGATTTAATCGAACACTATGAAAGAACGGCAGATCCTAATTTTTAAGACAACGGTTTCATCTGTGCATGAGATCGAAGGGTTCGCACACGAGCTAAACAAACTCGGCAAATGGTCATTTGATCTGGAGGATGAAGACCGCATCCTCCGGATTGAAACCATATCTTCCGCCAAGGAGATAGAAAAAGGTCTGGCAAATTTCGGCTTTGGATGCTTTTTGCTGCCTTTCTGAATCCGACCGAGAGACTGTGGCTTCATAAGTTTATTTTGGTAGCTTTGCGGGGCATTTAATCTGAGGTCACTGAATATGCATTTATCCCTAATTATTCCCGTATTCAACAGGCCAGCTGAAGTCGAATCCCTGCTTGAAAGCCTTCGCCATCAAACCGATCACGACTTTGAAACCGTGATTGTTGAAGACGGTTCGGATGACGACTGCAGGCAGATCGTGGACCGTTTTCGGGGAAAGCTCTCCATACACTATCATTGGAAGACGAATTCAGGACCGGGACTGACCCGCAATTTCGGTTGTACGAAGGCCTCGGGAGATTATTTTATTTTCCTTGATTCAGACTGTGTGTTGCCACCGCACTACATTTCAGCGGTACGCCGGCAGCTGACCGTGGAGTACACCGATGCATTTGGAGGACCCGATGCGGCCATGGAAGATTTCACACCGCTGCAACGGGCCATCAATTATAGCATGACTTCCTTCTTTACCACCGGAGGCATCAGGGGAGGAAGCGAAAAGCTCGAAAAATTCCATCCGCGGAGCTTTAACATGGGATTCTCCAAAACTGTCTTCACCCGTACCGGAGGATTCTCCTCACTGCGGTTCGGTGAGGACATTGACATGAGCGTACGTATATTGAAAGCGGGCTTCCGTACGCAGCTGATCCGCGACGCTTACGTATATCATCGCCGGCGGACCAACCTGCGCCGGTTTTTCAAACAGGTATATAACTCCGGTATCGCGCGGATCAATCTGAACTTCCGCCACCCGGGAACCCTCAAACCCGTACATACCGCGCCTGCTTTATTCACCGTGGGCACCTTTGCCATCCTCATGCTTTCGATATTGGTCTCCCCTTACTATATCCTGCCGTTATCGGCATACACCTCAGTGATCTTAATCGACGCATGGATGCGCAACGGCAGTCTCAAAATAGGGCTGCTCGCCATCGTGGCATCCTACGTCCAGTTGATCGGCTACGGCTTGGGGTTTCTATATGCATCTTTCAAACGTTACGTTATGGGCAAAGGAGAATTCGCTGCTTTTCAGAAGTCATTTTATAAATAAGTTCCCCAGAAACCGGGGCAAACAGGTGGTTGTTGACCAGTCAAACGTTTAAATTTACGACCATGAATGAACAGATAGAACGCTTTTTTGAGAAAGAAGGGCGATGGCAGGAGGAGTTTCAACTGCTGCGCGAAATTGTCCGTGAAAACAAGTCACTTGAAGAGGAATACAAATGGATGCATCCATGCTATACCTTCCAGGGCAAAAATGTTGTCCTCATCCACGGTTTTAAGGAATATTGTGCACTGCTATTCCACAAAGGAAGCTTAATGAAAGACCCAGCGGGCATCCTGATCCAGCAGACAGAGAATGTTCAATCGGCAAGGCAGATCCGGTTTACCGATGCTGAAGAGATCATCCGGCTGAAGCCCGTTATCAAAGATTACATCAGCGAAGCGATCGAAATCGAAAAATCGGGCAAGAAAGTGACTATGAAAAAGGTTACTGACTACCCTGTTCCCGAAGAGTTCCAACGGGCTTTGGCAGAAGACGAAGCGCTGGCCAAAGCGTTTTATTCGCTAACGCCGGGAAGACAGAAAGGATACCTGTTCTACTTCAACCAAGCCAAACAAGCTAAAACACGGGAAGCGAGAATTGAAAAATACTACCAGCATATTTTGGACGGAAAAGGAATTGATGGTTGAAGCATATCCTCAGTTCCAATCCTCAAGCCCGCTCGTAGTAAAGGACCACCGCACCGGAGCCGAATGTCTTTGACTTTAAGAACTGCAGGACCATCCGTTCGGCTACATCCTTGAATAATGGGAGACCATTCCCGGCGACAACCGGATGGACGCAGAGTTGATACTCGTCAATGAGCTTCAGGTTCGTCAGGGACACAATCAAACCCGGGCTTCCCACGAAAATGTCTTTATTGAACCGCTGCTTGAGTGCTGACACCTCTGCCGCCAGGTCCTGCTTTGCCAAAGTCGCACTGTGCCAGTCCAGTTCTTTCAGTGTCCGGGAAAAGACGAACTTCGGAATCCTGTCCATAATCACGGCAAACTTATCATTTGCGCTGTTACCGGTGGGATTCTCCACCACTGTCTTCCAATACTCCATGAGCTGATAGGTAATCCTTCCGTACAGGATGGCGCCGGCGCCTTGCAATAGTCCGCTATAGTGCCGGTGCAACTCATCATCTGCAATCACAGCCGTGTGATCGCAAAATCCATCAAGGGTCATATTAATTGCTGCAATCAGTTTTCCCATGTCCACAAAGATACCGCTGTCCAAGCGTGTTGTTACGGGGTAAAAAGGACAATATGCGGGGGTAAATACGCTTTCGTTCTTTTGCTGACGACAGTTATTTCGTTTCTTTGTAAGACGGACTAAACGGTATGTTATGAAGAAGGCGGCGGCGACGCGATTGACGATCTTGCAGAAGGCGTTCGAACTGATTTATGTCAAAGGCTATTTGACCACCAGCGTCGATGAGATCATCGCCACAACGAAAGTAACCAAGGGAGCCTTTTACTACCATTTCAAAACGAAGGACGAAATGGGGCTTGCCATCCTCCGTGAAATCCTAAAGCCCGCGCTTACGGACAGTTTCATCCGGCCGTTGCAGAGCCAACAGAATCCGATATCCACCATTTATGATCTGATGTATGGACTTCTGATGGAAAACGAATTCCTGAAAGTGGAATATGGCTGTCCAGCGGCTAACTTTACCCATGAAATGACACCCTGGAACGCAGACTTCCGCAAGGTACTTGACGAGATCACCCGGGAATGGGAAACAGCCATGGTCGCGGCCCTCGAAAGCGGCAAAAACCAAGGATTCATCCGGCAGGACGTTGACGCCGCACAAACCACGCTATTCATCATGTCGAGCTACTGGGGCATACGGAATTTTGGAAAACTGGAAAACAGCAAGAACATTTATCTTCCTTATCTAAAGGAGCTTAAAAGGTATCTAAACGGTCTCGCATAATTTTTTTCACTAAAACATACTAATCAGTATGTTTTTACTACCTTTGACCGATATGTACCCTACCCTATTGGCACTGCACTCTCTATTACGATGGCTGGTACTGGCCTTCCTCTTGTATTCAATTTTTCGCGCCTCCGTTGGTCTCATCTACAATAAAACGTTTTCCAAAACCGACAACGCGTTCCGGCATTGGACAGCGACTGTGGCTCATATCCAACTGATTGTGGGCATCCTGCTTTATACCCGGAGCCCGATCGCCAAAGCATTCTGGACAACCAATGGATCTGCTTCTGCCAACCGCGATATTTTATTTTATGGAATCATCCACATATCGTTCATGCTGACGGCGCTGGTCCTGCTGACGGTCGGATCCGCATTAGCGAAACGGAAATCGGCAGACCGAGAGAAATATCGCACCATACTCGTCTGGTTTACCGTTGCACTGATCATCATTTTGCTGGCTATTCCGTGGCCCAACTCACCCCTGTCATACGGCAGACCGTACTTCAGACCCCTTTAACCATGAAAAAGTTTTTCATCACGCCCATTGGACAGTTAAGGCTCTGTGCCTTCCTGGAGGGCATATCGCTGCTTGTCCTCGTCTTCATCGCCGTTCCCCTGAAATATGGCTTTGACCGGCCCTCACTTGTCAGCACCCTGGGCCCGATCCACGGAGCGCTGTTCATGTTGTTTGTCTTCAGTGCCGTCCGCGTAGGAGTGGAAATGCGATGGAAGTTCAGGGAGACAACCTGGAAAGTGCTCATCGCATGTCTTATTCCGTTCGGGACACTCTATCTGGATTACGTATTGCTCCGTAAGCTCCAAGCTTGACGGAACACCGCCTGATGCGCCGCGTTAACGGGGAAACAAACTGCCGCGCTAGCTGTTTCTAGCGTATGGAAACGACAAAAGAACTCATCGCGAAAATCAACCGGGCTTTCAGTGAAAACAATATGGAAACATTTCTCAACTATCTTGCTGATGATATCGTCTGGGAAATGTACAGCTCGTCATCCGGCCACACGACGCTTACCGGAAAAAGCGAAATCCGCAACATGGATCCCGGCAACATGCCGGAACAGATGAATTTTCAATTTGGAACCATTGTGGTAGAAGGCGATGTCGCTGCGGTGGAAGGGACCGGCAGCGGCACCACACCTGACGGCAAACAATACACCAGTAACTTCTGTGACATCTATCATTTTAAGAAGGGCCAAATAGTGAAACTATCCTCTTTTGTGATTGATAATATTGCCTGACAGGAGGCGGTTAAAACTATTTTATGCCGCATAATTCTGCGCTGCCGTTCCACAATGCTTTGGCCAGATCATCGCGCCGGGCCATTTCAGAGGGGTCGGGCCAAGTAAGCCGGTCGCGCCGTAACGCCGCATAAAAGCGGCCGTACGGAGGCGTGGACAGCCCCAGTGCCAGGTCCGCCAATGCGTTACCCGCCGCGGCGCGGCTGTTAAGAGTGGGATTAAACCGTCGCAGCGGCCAATTGACTACCGGTAGCCCGAACAGGGACCAGGCCAACCGAAGTGGAGGAGAAAGGTTCTTCGCTAACCCGGTTCCGAATACCTGTCCGGGATCAAATGCAATCACGTTGATCTGCCGGTCTACCACTATAGGGTGCCATAACAAATAGCGGGCGGTGAGCACTGTACAGAGCTTCGATGCGGTGTACGCATGTTCCCCGGCTTTTCGCGGCCGGCTGCTTCTATCAGAGTCACGCTCAGGGTTTGCGAGCAGGTAAGGATCCGCATGGCGCGGCAGCTCCAGGCCGGCTTTCGTTGCGGGATCGTGTGTGCCGCTGGTCGTCAGTACGACCACTGCCCGCTCACTCAGATGTGGCAGCAACAAGCGGAGGAGCAGGTAGTGCGCCAGGTGATTGACGGCAAAGGTGGTTTCATAACCGTCAACGGTTCTCCGGTCAGCATCAGGCAGGATCAGACCCGCATTGAGGATCAGTACTCCGATGGGTTCGCCATCCAGCCGTTCAAGGACAGCTGACGCAAAAGAGCGGACGGCCGTAAGATCTGCTAAATCCAATTGAACCGTTTCGCCTGCGGATGCCCCGCTCCGGGATCCCATGATGACCCGCGCACCCGCTTGCTGCAGGCGCCCGGCCGCAAGGGCACCAAAACCGGAGGTACCACCGGTCATCAGTGCTGTTAGGGATCTTTCGGGGTCCATTAGGGCATAGTCAGCTTCCAACATCGAATTTACGGTTTTCCCCGCGAGGTTGCGCATTTCGCCGAAAAAAGTTTAGTAATTTTGCTTCATGAATACCCGCATCCCACCGGACCTTGTTTTGCTGATCTGTGGCCTGAGCATGTGGGTGTTTAGCAGGCTTTTTCCGCAGTTTGTCGTGACTTTCCGGCACAGCACGCTATTGTCTGGGACCATTTTGGTGGTTGGACTCGTCCTCTCGATGTCCGGGATCGCGGCGCTGTCCACGCGTCACACAACTGTCCGTCCTGACAGGTCCTCACTACAGAAAGCCAGTACGCTGGTCACCTCCGGCATCTACCGGTATACCAGAAACCCCGTGTATCTCGGCATGGCCGTCATGTTGCTGGGTTGGGCGTTTTTATTAAAAAACTGGGTATCGTTGGGTGGTGTTGCCATGTTCATAGCCTTCATTACCCAATATCAGATCATTCCGGAAGAGCGCGTGCTTAGCGCGATTTTCGGAGACGCGTTTGCGGCTTATCGGAGGCAGACAAGACGCTGGGCGTAAGTAAAAAAAAAACATAGATGGGCCACATCAAAGCATACTACGAACGGATAACCGAACTGAGTCAGCGCGACTGGCGGTATATAGCAGCCCGGTTTGAAAGAATAAGCTTTAACAAAGGCTATGTCTTAACCAAACAAGGACGTTTTGAACAGTTCCTTTACTTCATTGAGCAAGGTATCGTCCGTTATTACATCCCCGACGATGAACGTGAGTTGACGTTCAACTTCTGCTTTCCAAAAGAATTCGCCAGCGCTTATGACTCTCTGTTAACGCAGGCGCCGTCCGAATACCAGCTTGAAACATTAATGGACACGGTTGCATGGCGTATCTCGCGTAAAGACCTCCAGGACATATATGCCAACACCGAGGCGGGGAACGCTATCGGGCGTTGCGTAGCTGAACGGATTTATCTTATGAAAAGCAAGCGGGAGCTGTCGTTGCTCCAACAGACCGCCAAAGAGCGTTATCTCAGCCTGTTTGCTGATCAACCAGAGATAATCAGGCATATTCCGCTAAAATACATCGCCTCCTATATCGGCATTACACCGCAGGCACTCAGCCGCATCCGCCGGGAGATTTGTTAACATAGGTTCATTGTGTGCCTTTCCGCATTTTCCGACATTTGTCCGCAAGAGGATTTAAGCATGATACTGCCCATTTTATCTTATGGCCACGCCATATTACGCCGGAAATGCGATGCCATTGCTGCGGGCGATCCGGCGGTTCAATCCCTGATCGACGACCTTTGGGAAACAATGCAGGGCGCAAATGGCTGTGGCCTGGCTGCTCCGCAGATTGGCAGGGCCATCCGGCTCTTTATCGTCGACAGCGCAACAACTTATGAGCTTTTTGACGCCGATGACCGCACCGCATTTTTTGCGGCAGGCGACAAAGGCATCAAAGAAACATTTATTAACGCCCAGATTATTGAACGGTCCGCCGACTATTGGGAAGACGAGGAAGGTTGCCTAAGCATCCCCGGTCTGACGCAAACGGTTCGACGGTCATGGGAGATTACCATCTCTTATTTTGACAGGGATTTTGTAGAACACACCAAAACATTCAGCGGCCTCACCGCACGGATGATACAACACGAATACGATCATACTGAAGGAGTTCTGTACCTGGACCACCTCCAACCGCTGAAGCGGAAAATGCTGGAATCTAAACTTCGCAGGATCGCGAAGGGCTTGCTACCAGCCACTTACCCGATGAAATACATGAAATAACCACCGGCATTTGAATTGAATTTTTTTTCATATATTTGCCCTGGGTTTACGACTCCGTAGCTCAGCTGGTAGAGCAACTGACTCTTAATCAGTGGGTCCAGAGTTCGAATCTCTGCGGGGTCACTTAAATATATGAAGCCCTGTCCTGATCGGACGGGGCTTCATGGTTTTTATACGGCGCCTATTCGTTCCATCCCCCGCCTAATGCGCGGTAGATGTTCACCTTGGCATTCAGTTGCTGCATTTTGGTCTCTACAAGCTCGAACCGGGACTCAAGCGCATCGCGTTGCGTGAGCAGAACCTCCATATAGTCGGCCCGCGCCGACCGGAACAAACTGTTTGAAATACCAATTGATTCGGAAAGGGCCTCCACCTGCTTGGACTTCAGCTGATAGCTTTTTTCCAGATTGTCTATTTTAGCCAGCTGATTGGCGACCTCAACATATGCATTCAGAATCGTCTGCTCGTAACGGTATACCGCCTGAAGTTGCTTGGCATTGGCACTGTAATATGCGGCCTTGATGGCATTACGGTTGATCAGCGGCGCCGTGATGTCGCCCGCCAGCGAATACAGCAGGGATTCAGGTGTTTTGATTAAATAGGCCGGGTTGAACGCCTGGTACCCGATGGCGGCTGAGATCCCCAGTGAAGGATAGAATCTCGCCTTAGCTACTTTCACATCCAGTTTTGCGGCAGCCAGATCCAGTTCTGCCTGCTTGATGTCGGGCCGGTTTGCCAGCAGTTGCGCCGGTATCCCGGCATGTACCGCATCCGGCAGCGGGGATTCGAACAGTTGACCGGAGCGGTGGATGGGCTGCGGATAGCGGCCCAGCAGGAAATTGATACGGTTTTCCGTTTCCGTGATCTGCTGCTGGATACTGAACTGCAGGCTTTGGGTATTTAGCACCTCGGCCTCGAACCGGCGCACGGCAAGCTCCGTGGTCTTTGCGTTTTCTTTTTGGAGCCTGACGATCCTTAGCGCGCTATTCTGTATCTCAATATTCTTTTTCACGATAGCCAGCTGGTTGTCAAGGGCAAGTAACTCATAATACGAATTGGCTATCTCAGCAATCAGGTTAGTGATGACGAAGTTCCGGCCCTCCACGCTGGAAAGGTAACGCATAACGGCAGCCTTTTTGGCGTTGCGGAGCTTTTTCCAAATATCCACCTCCCAGGTGGCGTAGACTCCGACCAGGTAGTCGGCGAGCGGCTCAGGCATCTCCTTTCCGGGCTTGATCTCTGTGTTGGCTTCCATGGCACCTATATTAGTATATCTCGCCACTTTATCCAGTCCTGCGCCTCCCTTTATCCCAACAACGGGCAGGTACTCACCCCGCTTTTCCCGGATCTCGTTGCGCGCAATTTCGATTTCCTGAAGCGTGATATTCAATTCCTGGTTGTTGTTCAGCGCCGTGTCGATCAAGGCAAGCAGATAGGGATCGGCAAAATATTCCTTCCACGTCAGCGCAGCGGTATTGGCGGTATCCGGCGAGCCATTATAGCTCGCCGGAACATGGCTGTTTT
>Ga0065721_10003936_pt1 | contig 54364 bp, 48 predicted proteins | sample Mesricmetagenome_FD_59108 | JGI IMG/M metagenome (GOLD analysis project Ga0065721, IMG submission 59108) | Mesophilic microbial community from rice straw/compost enrichment Sample: eDNA_1 v2 (version 2) | ecosystem: Engineered > Solid waste > Grass > Composting > Bioreactor | place: USA: Davis... | reverse complement strand
AAATCCATGGCGCGGCGCACGGGGATGCATCGGCTGGATCACCCGGACAAGCCGGGTGATGACGCAGAGGAGAGATCGCGCTCATATGGGTTCCACCCGCCCCGCAATCAGGGCGTTTTCCACCACCTCGCCGCCAAGGCCATAGGCGCGCACCAGACGCGCCTCGGCATCGGCCGCACTCGCCTCGTCGGCGGCGTGAATCCGCGCGAGCGGCGTTTTCGCATCGACCTTGGCGCCCAGGCCGGCCAGCCGGTCGAACCCGACGCGATGGTCGATGCTGTCGCTGGGCGTCGCCCGGCCGCCGCCAAGCGCCACCACCGCCATGCCGACGCCGCGCGTATCGATGGCCGATATCGTCCCCTGCCCCGTGGCGAACACGTCGCGGATAATGGGCGCGGGCGCCAGATAGGCATCCATGTTCTCGACGAAATCCCCCGGGCCACCCAGGCCCGCGACCATCCGGCCGAAATGGTCGGCACCGCGGCCCGAATGAAGAGCCTCCTCCACCTGGCCGCCGGCGCTTTCGATGGAATCCGCCTTGCCGGTCATCAGCACCAGTTCGGCACAAAGCGCCAGCGTCACGATTTCCAGCCGCGCATCGCGGTGCGCGCCGGTGAGGAAATCGACGGCATTGCGCACTTCGAGCCCATTGCCGGCGGCGCTGGCCAGGGGTTCGTTCATGTCGGTGATCAGCGCGCCGGTCTTGAGGCCGGCGCCATTGGCGACCGCGACGAGGCTTTCGGCCAGGCTTCTCGACTTTTCCAGCGCCGGCATGAAAGCGCCCGAGCCGGTCTTCACGTCGAGGATCAGCGCATCGAGGCCCGCCGCCAGCTTCTTGGACAGGATCGAGGCGGTGATCAGCGGAATGGATTCAACCGTGCCGGTGACGTCGCGGATGGCATAGAGCAGCTTGTCGGCCGGGGCGAGGTCTGCCGTCTGGCCGATAATGGCGCAGCCGGCCTCGCGCACCACCTGGCGGAACAGGGCATTGTCGGGGCTGGTGCTGTAGCCGGGAATGGCATCGAACTTGTCGAGCGTGCCGCCGGTATGGCCGAGGCCGCGCCCGGAAATCATCGGGACATAGATGCCCAGGGCCGCCAGGATCGGCGCCAGCATCAGGCTCACATTGTCGCCGACGCCACCGGTCGAATGCTTGTCGGCAACCGGCCCGTCGAGATCGGACCAGTCGAGCACAGCGCCGCTGTCGCGCATGGCCAGGGTCAGCGCCACGCGCTCGTCCATGTTCATGTCGCGGAAATAGATCGCCATGGCCAGGGCCGCCGCCTGGGCGTGGGAGACCGACCCATCGGCGAAGCCGGCAATGAAAGCGGCAATATCGTCACCCGCCAGCGCCTCGCCGTCACGCTTCCTGATGATGACTTCTTGCGGCAGGAAGACCATGGGCTAGAGCCGATAAAGCCGGACGGGCGGCTTGTCGGCGCGGGCGATGACGTTCTTGGCTTCGAGATCGAGCTGCACGGACTTGACCCACCAACCGGCCTTCTCTCCGCCGGGGAACAGGTCCGCCGGCAGCCTGGGCTTTACCCCGGCGATGAGATCTTTGACCAACATGCCCGGCGCCTCGCCCGGCAGGGTGGCGAGCACCGCTTCCTTCATCGCAGCGAACTTGGTGGCATCGACGCGGTAAGTCTTGCCCGGCTGGCCGACATTCTCGATTTCAATCTTTTCGGCCATGATTCACGCTCCGTACGGAATCCAGACATTCTTCACCTGCGTCGCCCTGGACAGGAAATAGTCCCCGGCAAAACGCGGATCGCTGAGATCGTAATCCAGCCCGCGGCTGGTCCAGGTCTGCTTGAGATTGCCGGTCGAAGCCTTCTCGACCATGGCCGAGCCTTCCGCCGAGCCCATGAACCAGAGCCCGTCGACGCCGTCATGCTCGGCGAGCGTCCTGGCCAGGGTCAGGCTGTCGCCGGTGACGATATTGACGACGCCGGATGGCATGTCGGAGGTTTCGAGCACTTGGTAGAAGTCGGTCATCGACAAAGGATGACGCGAGGACGGCACAAGGACCGCCGTATTGCCCATGGCGATTGTCGGCGCTAACAGGCTGACAGCATTAAGCAGCGGATTGTTATCACTTGCTACAATGCCGATCACGCCCAGGGGCTCGACCATGGCGGCGGCAATGGCCCGCGTCGGCGGGTTGTGCACCGCGCCATCGAACTTGTCCGCCCAGCCGGCAAAAGCGAACAGCCGCTCGACCGATTGGGTGACTTCCAGGGCCCCGTCCTCACCGGTCTCGGCCTTGATGCGGGCGGCGAATTCGTCGCGGCGGTAATCGAGATTTTCTGCAAGAAAATAAAGCACTTGCGCGCGCGAATGGGCGGCCGTACTGGCCCAGCCGGAGGCGGCGCGGGCGGCCTCCACCGCATTGCGGATATCCTTGCGATTGCCCTCGCCGACCTCGCCGATCAGCTCGCCCTTGGGGCCAAAGACCGGGCGGTTATAGCCCGAATCCGGCCGCGCCTGCTTGCCGCCGATATACATTTTCGCCGTCTGGTCGAGATGGCCACCATCCAGCGGATTGGCGGCCTTGGCCGCAACCGACTTGGCAACGGCGGCAGGCTTTAAATCCTTTTCCCACAAGGGTTTGAGATAGGCCGCCATGCCCTCGCGACCGCCTTCCCGCCCATAGCCGCTTTCCTTGTAGCCGCCGAAACCCACCGCCGCATCGAACTGGTTGGTGCCGTTGACCCAGATCACGCCGGCCTTGAGTTTTGGGGCTATGTCCAGGGCCAGATTGATGTTTTCGCTCCAGAGCGTGGCGGCGAGGCCGTAGCGGGTATTGTTGGCCAAAGCCACTGCTTCCTCGGGGGTTCGGAAGCTCATGGCGACCAGCACCGGGCCAAAAATCTCTTCGGCTACCAAGGTGTTAGCGGGCGAGACATTGGTGACCAGCGCCGGCTTGAGGAAACAGCCATCGGCCGGAACCTGGCCATCGGGCTCATAGACCATGGCGCCTTCGGCGACGCCCTTCTTCATCAGATCGCGGATGCGCTCGACCTGCACCGGGGCGACCAGGGCGCCGATATCGATAGATTTATCAAGGGGATCGCCGACCCGTAGCTTGGCCATGCGCGTCCTGACCTTGGCGAGGAAACGTTCCTCGATGCTTTCCTGCACCAGAAGGCGCGAGCCGGCGCAGCAGACCTGGCCCTGATTGAACCAGATCGCTTCCACCAGGCCTTCCACGGCGCTGTCGAGATCGGCGTCCTCGAAGACGATATAGGGCGATTTGCCGCCGAGCTCGAGGCTCAATCCCTTGCCTGAACCGGCCGTCGCGGCGCGGATGATCTTGCCCACTTCGGTGGAACCGGTGAAGGCGATTTTATCGATATCAGAATGGTTTACGATGGCCGCGCCGGTATCGCCCTCGCCGGTGACGATATTGACCACACCCCTGGGCAGGCCGACACGTTCGCAAATCTCGGCGAACAAAAGCGCGGTGAGCGAGGTGAATTCGGCAGGCTTGAGCACCACCGTATTGCCGGCGGCCAGGGCCGGGGCGATCTTCCAGGCCAGCATCAATAGCGGGAAATTCCAGGGGATGATCTGGCCGCAGACGCCATAGGGCGCCATGCCGGGAAACTGGCTTTCGATATGGGTGGCCCAGCCGGCATGATGATAAAAATGCCGTGCCACCAAGGGAATATCGGCATCGCGGCTCTCGCGGATCGGCTTGCCATTGTCCATGGTTTCGAGCACGGCGAACAGCCGGGAATGCTTCTGGACCATGCGGGCAATGGCATAGAGATATTTGCCGCGCTCGTAGCCGCGCAGGGCGCTCCAGCCCTTGAACGCCGCACGGGCGGCCTTCACCGCGGCATCGACATCAGCCTGCGTGCCATCTGTGATATCGGCGAGCTTCTTGCCATTGGCCGGGTTGGTGGAGACGAAGGTTTTGCCGGGCTGGGTCCATTTACCGTCGATGAAATGACCGAAAACACGCCCCCTCCCGTCGAGCCAGGCATTGGCCTGGTCCGCCGCTTCCGGGGCCGGACCGTAGTCGAGCGTCTCGAAGATTTGCGCGATCTTGTTCATGTCTTCCTCCGGGGTGCATTCACCCGCTGGGTCATTCCCGCGGTGGCGAGCAGGCATCACACCATGGGCTGGCGGTAATCCGCCGCATAATGGCCGGTCAGACCATGTTCCAATTGCCGCTCGATATCGGTCAGTAGCGATGACGCACCGAAGCGGAAGAGGTGCGGCTGCAGCCAGTGCGTGCCCAGCTCTTCCTTCATCAGCGCCATATATTTGAGAGCGTCCCCCGCCGTGGCGATGCCGCCGGCGGGCTTGTAGCCGATCTCGATGCCGGTTTCCTCGGCGAACCAGCGGATCATGCGGATCATGGTCAGCGAGGTGACGAGATTGGCATTGACCTTTTCCTTGCCGGTCGAGGTCTTGATGAAATCGGCGCCGGCCAGCATGCAGACCAGGCTCGCCTTGGCGATATTGGTTTGCGTCGCCAGTTCGCCGGTGCCCAGAATGGTCTTGATATGGGCGTCGCCGCAGGCCTTGCGGAAGGATTTCACCTGGTCGTATAGCGCCTGCCAATCGCCGCGCAGCACCATGCCGCGCTCGATGACGATATCGATTTCCCTGGCGCCGTCCTTCACCGAGGCTTCGATCTCGGCGATCTTGGTTTCGACGGGCGCCAGGCCATGCGGGAAGGCGGTGGAGACGGCGGCGACGGGGATGCCGGTGCCTTCCAATGCATCGACGGCGGTTTTGACGAAGGTGTGGTAGACGCAGACGGCGCCGGGGAGGATGCGGAGGTTCCCTACCCCGAGCTTTTCGACGATGTCACTGCGCAAGGGATTGCGGGCCTTGGCGCAGAGGCGTTCGACGCGGCGGGGGGTATCGTCGGCATTTAGGGTCGTCAGATCGATCAGGGTGATGGCCTTGAGGAGCCAGGCGAGCTGGTAATCCTTCTTCACCGTGCGGCGCGCGCCGATGGAGCCGGCGCGACGTTCGAGAGCCGAGCGGTTCATGCGCACGCGTTCGACCCAATCGAGGTCGAGCGGGTAGCCAGGATTGCGCTTGTGAACGGCTTCCGAATGCGAATTGTCGATGATCTTGAGACTCATCTGTTCCTCCACCGTGGCGGATGGCCGGTGCCCCGGCTCTTATTTGTTCAGGAATTCCGGGCCGAAGCTATGGGGAAGAAGCTGCCCCAGAGTTTGGACCAAAGGTTGGCCGTCGACGCCGTGAGAGATCACTTCGACGTCTAAATCGGCAAATTCGCGGATACGCTGGCGGCAGCCGCCGCAGGGGGTAACCGGCATCGTGCCCGGCCCGGTGACATAGATGCGCCGGATGCGCTTACCGCCACCGGCCAGCATGGCGGCGATGGCGCTGGGCTCGGCGCAATTGCCCACCGGATAGGCCGCATTCTCGACATTGCAGCCCACATAAATCTTGCCGTCATCGGCGAGAATGGCGGCACCGACCTGGAAGTTCGAATAGGGCGCATAGGCGTTCTTGCGCACCGCCTCTGCGGCGGCGAAGAGGGCAGCGTCTTGGTCAGTCATAGTCGTCATGAGCTATCGGCTCCTTTGCATCCCTCCCCCTTGAGGGGAGGGAATGAGGGAGGGGGGCCTTTGGCAGTACACCGCATTACCCCCTCCCCAGCTTTGCTACGTCCCTTCGGTCCTAGCGGCGCTACCCTCCCCTCAAGGGGGAGGGTGGGCGGAAAAAAGGCTAGCGCTCCTTGGTATAGGGAATGCCCGAAGCCTTGGGCGCCACGGCGCGGCCGATGAAGCCGGCGAGCAAGATGACCGTCAGGATATAGGGCAGCGCCTGGATGGCCTGGACCGGCACTTCCCCGATCAGCGGGAAGGACTGGCCCTGGATGCGGAACTGGAAGGCATCGAGGAAGCCGAACATGAGGCAGACCAGCAGCGCCGGACCCGGCCGCCATTTGGCGAAGATCAGCGCGGCGAGCGCGATATAGCCGCGACCGGCCGACATGTTGTTGTTGAAGCCGGCCGACTGGGCGATCGAGAGATAGGCCCCGCCAATGCCCACCAGCACGGCGGTGATGATCAGCGCCTGATAGCGCAGCCGCGTCACCGAAATGCCGGCCGTATCGATGGCCTTGGGATTTTCGCCCACGGCGCGCAGGCGCAGGCCGAACCGGGTGCGGAACAGCACCCAGGCGGTAACCGGCACGGCGATGAAGGCGACATAGGTGATGATGTTGTGGCCCGAGATCAGCTCCCAATAGATCTGGCCCAGGATCGGCACCTCGCGCAGCTCATTGGCGAAAGGCAGGGTGATCGGGTTGAAGCGCTGGTCGCCGGAGAGCTGGGGCGTATAGCCGCCGCGATGGAACCAGGACTGGCCCAGAAAGGTGGTAAGCCCGGCAGCGAGGAAATTGAGCGCCACGCCGGAAATGGTCTGGTTCCCCTTGAAATTGATCGAGGCCAGGCCGTGGATGCCCGAGAACAGGAGCGCCGCGCCGATCCCGGCCAGCAGACCCAGCCAGGCCGAACCGGTGACCGCGGACATGGCCGCGGCGGCGAAGGCCCCGGCGAGGAGCTTGCCTTCGAGACCGATATCGACGATGCCGGCGCGCTCCGAATAGAGACCGGCCAGACACGCCAGGATCAAGGGCACGGCCAGGCGCACGGTGGAATCGAGGATGAGGGTGATGTCGACGAGAGCCTGTTCCATCACTTGCCTCCTGCCACAGGGTCGGGCTGGGTGAATATTCGACCCAGCGGGCCGCGCAGCATGTCGCCCATGGCCCCGGTGAAGAGGATCACGAGCGCCTGGATGGTAACGATCATTTCGCGGGTAATGCCCGGCATCTGGAAGGCCAGTTCCTGCCCGCCCTGATAGAGAATGCCGAAAAGCAGCGCCGAAAGGCCGACGCCCACCGGGTGGCCCCGGCCCATGAAGGCCACGGCGATGCCCACGAAACCGGCGCCGTTGACGAAATTGAGGATCAGCCGCCCCTGCACGCCGCCCACATTGTTGACCGCCACCATGGCGGCGAAGGCGCCGGCCAGGGCCATGACGATCATGATCATCTTCTGGTTGGAAATGCCGGCATAATTGGCAGCCACGGGATTGTTGCCCAGCGCCCGCACGGCATAGCCGAACTTGGTGCGCCAGATCAGCCAATAGACGAAGATCAGCGCGGCAATGGCCAGGAAGAAGGTGAGGTTGACCGGCGAATTGCGGAACAGCTCGATGAAGCTGCGCAATTGCGGCACGCGGGTAATGGCTTCGAGCGGGGCGCTTTCGTCGGAATTGACGCCGGCCGGCTTGAGGATGCGGCTGATGATATAGCCCATCATCGAGGCGGCGATGAAGTTGAAGAGGATGGTGGTGATGACGACGTGGCTGCCGCGTTTGGCCTGGAGATAGCCGGGGATGAAGGCCCAGGCCGCCCCGAACAATGCACCGCAGACGATCATCAGCGGGAAGACGATGGCCCAATGGGTGCCGTTGAGCGCCAGCCCGATCAGGATGACGCCGAGCCCGCCGACATAGGCCTGGCCCTCAGGGCCGATATTGAACAGGCCCGCATGATAGGCCAGCGACACGGCCAGACCCGCAAAGATGAAATCGGTGGTGTAATAGAGCGTGTAGCCGAAGCCCGAACCATAGCCGAAGGCGCCATAGAGCATGATACCCACGGCTTCGATGGGGTTCTGGCCCACGGCGAGCACGATGAGGCCGCCGACGAGAAACGCCAGGACGACATTGAGAACGGGCAGCAGGATCACGTCGGCCCAGCGCGGCAAGGCGGTCATCAATTGGTCTCCCTGCCGGAATTGTCCTTGGGACTCATCTGCACCATGGTCTGCTGTGCCGGGGTCTCGTGCTCGGGCAGCATGCCCGGCTCGGTGACGGCCCGGTCCGGATGCGAACCGGTCATCAGCAGGCCCAGTTCGGTTTCGTCGGCGCTGGCCGGATCGGCCTCGCCCACGATATGGCCGTCGAACATCACCAGGATGCGGTCGGCCAGCGAGCGGATTTCGTCCAGCTCCACCGAGACGAGCAGGATCGCCTTGCCGGCATCGCGCATCTTGATGATCTGGTTATGGATGAATTCGATGGCGCCGATATCGACGCCGCGGGTCGGCTGGCCGACGATCAGCACGTCCGGATCGCGCTCCATTTCCCGCGCCAGCACGATTTTCTGCTGGTTGCCACCGGAGAAATTGGAGGTCTTGAGGTCGAGATTGGCCGGACGGACGTCGAACTTCTTCATGTATTCGCCGGCAACATCGCGCGCCTTGGCGATATCGAGACCGGGGCCGTCGCCATATTTGTCCTGGTAGCCGAGAATGGCGTTTTCCCAGGCGGCGAAATTGGTGACCAGGCCCATGCGCAGCCGGTCTTCGGGCACGTGGGCGAGGCCGGCAAGGCGGGCGCGCGCGGCGCCATCATCGCCGGCCAGCGAGAGCGGGCGGCCATTGACGCGGATGGTGCCGCCCAATTGGTCGCGCATGCCGGCAATGGATTCGAGCAATTCGGACTGGCCGTTGCCGGCAACGCCGGCAATGCCGACGATCTCGCCGGCACGGACCTGGAAGCTGATATTCTTGACGCGCGGCACCTTGAAATCGTCGGTGACGATCAGGTTCTCGACATCGAGCAGGACGTCGCCCGGATTGGCCGGGCCCTTTTCGACCCGCAGCAGCACGCGGCGGCCGACCATGAGCTCGGCCAATTGCTCGGGGCTGGTCTCGGCGGTCTTCAACGTCTGCACCATGGCGCCCTGGCGCATGACCGAAACCTCGTCGGTAATGGCCATGATCTCGCGCAGCTTATGGGTGATGAGGATGATGGTCTTGCCTTCCTCGCGCAGCTTGCCGAGGATGCGGAACAGGTGGTCGGCCTCGGCCGGCGTCAACACGCCGGTGGGCTCGTCGAGAATGAGGGTTTCGGCGCCGCGATAGAGCGCCTTCAGGATTTCCACGCGCTGCTGCTGGCCGACCGAAAGGTTCTCGATGATGGCATCGGGATCGACTTCCAGCCCATAATCGCGCGCCAGAGCCTTGAGCTGGTCGCGCGCCTTGTTGAGCGTGGGGCGCAGCAAAGCGGAATCCTCGGCGCCGAGCACGACATTCTCGAGGACGGTGAAATTGTCGACCAGCATGAAGTGCTGGTGCACCATGCCGATACCGAGTGCCAAAGCGTGGCGGCTGTCGGTGATGGTCTGGGGGGCGCCGTTGACGCGGATTTCGCCGCTATCGGCGGTATAGAAGCCATAGAGAATGGACATCAGCGTCGATTTGCCGGCGCCGTTTTCGCCCACGATGCCATGCACCGTGCCGCGCCTGACGGCCAGGTGAATGTCGCGGTTGGCGTGAACCGGACCGAAATGCTTGTTGATGCCGATGAGCTCGATGGCGAGCGGTGCGGCAGCGGCCCCTTCGGGCCGCTGCGCGTTTTCCGGGTTCAGACTCGTCATTGCTAAGTCCTGACCCCTTTCGGTTTTAGAGTGCAGGGCACTGCTTGTCTTCGCGGAAGTCGTGGACGGTCACCGCGCCGGAGATGATGTCGGCAGTGGCCTTTTCGACCGCGGCCGTCATCTCGGGGGTGATCAGCGAAGCATTGTTGTCGTCGAAGGCAGCGCCGACGCCGCCTTCAGCAAGGCCCAGCACGACCAAGCCCGGTTCCCAGGTGCCATCTTCCACGCCCTTCATGGCGTTGTAGGTGGCGACGTCGACCTGCTTGACCATCGAGGTCAGGACCGAGCCGGGGTGAAGGTGGTTCTGGTTGCTGTCGACGCCGATCGAGAACTTGCCCGCATCGGCCGCGGCCTGGAGCACGCCCGCGCCAGCGCCACCGGCGACCTGGAAGATCACATCCACGCCCTGGTCGAGCTGGGACTTGGCCACTTCGGTGGCCTTGACCGGGTCGTTGAAGGCTTCAAAGCCGGTGCCGACATAGGTTTCGAGCACTTCGATATCGGGGTTCACCGACTTGGCGCCCTGGGCGTAGCCACAGGCAAAGGCTTCGAGCAGGTCGAAGTTGAAGGCCGGCACCACGCCGATCTTGCCCGATTCCGACTTCATCGCGGCCAGGATGCCGACCAGATAGGAGCCTTCCTGCTCCTTGAACACCACCGACTGGACATTGGGGAGGTCCACAACGGTGTCGATGATGGTGAACTTGGTATCGGGGAATTCCGGGGCCACGGCGCGCAGGGCGGTTTCCCAGGAGAAGCCTGGCAGCACGATCGGGTTATTGCCGCGCGAGGCGAACTGGCGGACGGCCTGCTCGCGCATGGCGTCGCCGGAGATTTCCAGGTCCTGATAGGCGCCGCCTTCGGCCTTGAAACGCTCGGCACCGTTATAGGCCGCTTCGTTGAACGACTTGTCGAACTTGCCGCCGCCGTCATAGACGAGCGCGCCATCCGCAAAGGCCGCGCCGGCCATCAGGGCGCTTGCCGCGACGCCGCCGGCAATAGCCTTGGTAAGGGTCGAAATTTTCATTGATTAGTCTCCCTGTCTCGCACCCAGCACCGGAAACGCGTCCCCGGGCAACTGCGTGCGCTATCGGGCGATAAAATCGTGCAATGGCGCTGCCCGCAAGAGGGATGAGGCGATATTTTTCCATATGGTCAAAATCTGCGCGGCGTGCCCGCCGGAACGACAGGATCGGCGCAGGGACCGGGACCGGCTACCAGCGCGCCAGCACGAACTGGAACATCTGTCCCAGTTCCAGACCGGAATCGGCATAGAGCGTGCCCAATATGGCCAAGGCGGCGATGGCGTAAAGGGTGAGGGTGTCGCGGGTCTGGGAGGACATGGATGATTTGAGACAAATTGCGTGGATCGCCTGTCTCTAGCGCATCCGGCGCGGCGGAATCGTGGCATCTCGGCGGCGGCTGGGGATGTGGTTAAGGCCCGGTTAAGGTCAGTCGGGACCCAGGGGCGCGATCTCGGCGCCCATGGCCGTGGCGAAGCGCTTGAAGAAGCCGTCGATGATCTTCTGAGCCGAATTGCCGACTATGGCCTTGCCCAGTTTCATGATCTGTCCAGACGCGCCGCCATGGGCGGTGAAGGCCAGGAGCGTGGCCTCTTCATCATCGGCGAGCGTGATGTCCGCCGCCCCTTCGGCCAGGCCCATAACACCGCCCTTGCCGCGCCCCGACAGGGTATAGCTCTCTGCCGGGCTTACATCGGACAGCATCAGCTCGCCTTTGAACACCGGCTTGACCATGCCCAGATTGACCGTGATTTCGAGATCGAGCCGATCGGGACCGGACCAGGCGATGTGGCTACATCCCGGAATGGCGGCCTTGAGCATTGCCGGATCGTTGAGCGCAGCCCAGACGACATTGCGGGGCGCGGCGATGCGATAGCGTCCACCGAACTCCATCAGCGGGCCCGAACACGCAGATTCCGCCCGGAAACCGGGGCCGGTAAGGGATTAGACATTTCGGCGGCCCCTGTTCTTTACCTGCGGCTTTTTCGCACCAATATGAGCTAAATAGTTGGCCATACGCGCACTTGCAATTGTCAGGCGGCACGGCAGACGCAATCTAGAGCCTGGTGCAATACCAGATTGGGCCCGTTCTACAGGGAGACAGGGATGACCGACCAAGTGACCACGACCGCAACGCCCGCCGCAGCCGGTGTGACCACGCTGGCCGAAAAGCCGCTGCAATATCTCGACAAGGCGGTCAACGCCATCCGCGACCTGGGCATCTGGCCCGAGCAGCAGGGCGAGCAGCCGATCACCGGTCTGTTGAGCCAGATCACCGAACTGGACGAAACCCGCGTCATCCTGATCGGCCGGACGCTGAGCCAGGCCAGCGCCTTCAACGAAGTGGTGCGCGAACAGGTCGCCGCCATGAAGATCGGCGAGCGCTACGAGGACATCACCAAGGGCTTCGATTCCATCCGCGACGATGCCAAGATGCTGGTCGACCAGTTGCAGGACAATAAGATTGACCTGATGGAGCGCGTCTCCAATGTGTGGATGAAGGTGAGCCGCGGCGACATCTCCACCCGCTTCAACAGGATCCGCGACACCTATCTCGAGGTCACCCGGGACACCAAGGACCAGATCGACCGCGAACACACCATTCTCGAAGCCTATCGCGATTTCCGCGGCGCCCTGAAGCAGGCCGAGGTGATGGCGCTGGAATTGCTGCAGGTTGCCGAAAAGCGCCTCGCCGACAAGAAGAACATCCTGCAGAAATCGGCCGACGAACTGGCCGCCTATGCCGGGGACGTGCCGGCGGACCGGGCGCGGCTGGAAATGGCCCGCGATGAACGCCTGCGCGAGATGCAGAACGAGGAAAAGCGCTACCAGATCGCCAAAGACCTCTCGGACAATCTCACCATTTCCTACAACACCTCGGAAGTGGTGATGGCGCGGCTGATGCAGACCACCAATGCCAAGGAGCGGGTCTATCAGCAGTCGATCTCGTTCTTCTCCACCAACGAGACGGTGTTGACGGCCCTTTCGGCCTCCTTCACCGGCATGTTCGGCCTGCATGAATCCACCGAGACGCTGAACGCGATGAAGGAGGGCATGTCCAAGAGCCTGGAAACGCTCAGCGAGATCGGCGACAAAGTCCAGGAAGAAGCCATCAAGGCCGGCTACGGCCCGACGGTGCGCGCCGACGCGGTCAAGAAGCTCGTGGATTCGGTGGTCAATTTCCAGGAAAAGAGCCGCGGCATCATCAACGAGATGCGCGTCGCCTCCACCAAGAATTCGGCGGAAATCCGCGACGCGGTGGAAGACGGCAAGCGCCGCCTGGCGACGCTGGCCGCAGAGGGCAATGCCCTGCTGCTCGAAACCAAGAATTGAGGCCGTGAAGATCGGGGCAAAGGCTGGGCATGAGTGACGCGACGGCAAAGCCCGCTGCACCTCTGGACGAGGTCATGCTGGCGATGGATGTGGTCGACACGCTTCGTCACCGGCAGGATCTGGTGACGCGCGAACTCGATGGGGCCGCGCGGGAAAAGCAGCTGATCGAGCGGCTGCGTAATATCTATCACCAGCAGGGCATCGAGGTGCCTGACCACATCCTCAAGGAAGGCGTTTCGGCTCTGGCCGAAAGCCGCTTCACCTATGAGCCCCCTGCCCCCGGCCTGGCCACAAGCCTGGCCCGACTCTATGTGAGCCGCAAACGCTGGGGCCGGCCGGTCATGGCCGCCCTGGTCGCCCTGGCGGTGCTCGGCATCGGCTATTTCGGGGTGTGGCAACCCTATCAGCGCGGCCAGGCCGAGCAGGCCCGGATCGAGCTCAGCCAGACCCTGCCGGCGCAGATGGATGCGCTCTACCAGACCATCTACGAAGAGACCAAGGTGCAGCAGGCCGTGGTGCAGGCGGACGGGCTGATCGCCCGCGGCAAGGCCATGGCCGCCGAGGGCGATCGCGCCGGCGCCGAGGACGCCATTGCGCGCCTGACCGCGCTGCGCGACCAATTGCGCCAGCAATATACGCTGCGCGTGGTCAATCGCGAGGGCGTGCAATCGGGCTTCTGGACCTTCCCCGAGATCAATACCGACGCGACCAATTACTACATCGTGGTCGAGGCGCTGGACCCGGACGGCAACGCGCTGTCGCTGCCCATCCTCAACGAGGAGAACGGACAGACCGAGACGGTGTCGATGTGGGGCGTGCGGGTGCCTGAGAGCATCTACAATGCCGTGGCCGCCGACAAGCAGGACGACGGCATCATCCAGGGCAATATGGTGGGCCGGAAATCGGATGGATTTCTCGAGGTGGAATATCTGATGCCCGTCATGGGCGGCGCGGTGACGCAGTGGTGATGGCATGAGCATTCGTGGACCCCAGGCCCTGGCCAGCCTCGAGGAAGCCATGGGCGACATCCGCCGCGAGGAGGACGAGCTGTCCAAACGGCTGGCGCGCTCGGCCGAGCGCGTCACCAAGATCAAGGAAAGCGAAGCCGAGCTGTTCCGGCAATTGGCGCAATTGCGGCTGGACCCGGCCATGCAGGGCGAGCTGGACGGGCGCATTTCCAGTGCCGAGGCCAAGGCCCGCGACATGCTCAAGGACCATGCGCGGGACGTGGGCGCGGCCGAGCAGGCGCTGAGCGACCTGGACGCCAGGCGCGCCGCCCTGATCGAGAAACGCAATGAAGCCGTGGCGCGCCTCGAAGAGCAGCAGAAAAAGCTCGACGCGCTGACCGCGAGCTTACGGGGCCAGCTGGCCGGCGATGCCGAATTCCAGGCCAAGAAGAGCCAGACCGAGGAACTGGACCGCGTCGCCGAACAATCGATGCGCAAGACCGAGCTGGCCGAGACCGACCGCGAGGAAAAGGGCCGCCCCTACCGGGACGATCCGCTGTTCATGTATTTGTGGGATGCCGGCTATGGCACCAGCAGCTACAAGGCCGGCAATCTGACGCGCTATTTCGATGCCATGGTGGCCAATCTGATCGGCTTCCAGAAGGCGCGGCCGAACTACGCCATGCTCAACGAAATCCCGCTGCGCCTGCGCGAGCATGCAGAGCGCCAGGAACAGCTGGTGCAGGAGGCCGAGGCCGAACTGGCGGCGCTGGAAGTCGCGGCCGTCGATGGCGCGGGCGGCAAGCCGATCCGCCAGGCCATCGCGGCTGCGCAGGCGGAAATCGAGCGGCTCGACGCCGATATCCTGGCCGCCGAGGACCAGCGGGACGCGGCCGCCGGCCGGCTGCAGGAACTGGCCGACGGCAAGGACCCGGCCTTCGAAACGGCGACGGCGGAGCTGGCGGCGGCGCTGGGCCGGGAAGATATCCAGACCCTGCTGGTGGCGGCGCGCCAGACGCGCACCGGCCAGGACGATACCATCGTCGCCCAGATCGACGATGCCCGCACGCGGCTGCGCGAGGAGGACGAAGAAGGCCGCGAATTGCGCGAGCGGTTGAAGACGCTGGCGGCAAGGCGGCGCGAGCTGGAAGACATCCAGTGGGAATTCAAGAAGCAGCGCTTCGACGATCCCACGTCCAGCTTCAAGGAGGACCGGCTGGTCGGCGACCTGCTGGACCAGTTCCTGCGCGGCGGCATTTCGGCCGCGAGCTATTGGGATCAATGGCGGCGCAGCCAAAACTGGGCGCCGGGCAGCGAATGGGGCGCGGGCTATAAGAGCACTCGCCAGAGCCGCAGCAATGCCGGCAACAATCCCTGGCCCCCGAGCGGCGGCGGCTTCAGCTGGCCGGATGGCAGTTTCGGCGGCGGAGGCGGCAGCCGCAAGAGCAGGCCCAGCGGCGGCTTCGGTGGCGGCTGGGGGGGCGGGTCGTCCTCAGGCGGCGGCGGCTTTTCGCGCCCGCGCACCGGCTCCTCGGGCACGCGCAAGCATGGCGGGTTCAAGACCGGCGGCGGGTTCTAGGGCGGTCCTGTCTACCCACCGCTCGTCACCCTCGGGCTTGACCCGAGGGCGTTTTCGGCGTCGCAAGAGCCCTCGGATCAAGCCCAAAGGGACGGCGATCTGTGCGGGAACGCCCTGAACCGTCCTTGGCCTCAATTCACCGCTGGCGTGGCCATCACTTCCCAGACATTGCCCTCGCTGTCCTCGAAATAGGCCGAATAGCCCCATTCCGATTGCGTGCCGGGAGTGATGACGGCGCCGCCCGCGACCAGGACGCGGTCGAGAATGGCGTCCACGGCTCCGGGGTTTTCGGCGCGGTGGCTGAGCACGAAACCGGGCGTGCCGGCAATGGCCTCCGGCTTGCCGGCGGTCTGGGCGATGGCGGCACGCGGGAACAGCACGAAGGAGAACTTGTCGTCGAAAAAGAAGGCGACATGGTCCTCGCCGGCGCCGATCTGGTCGTCGGCGATATCGAAAAGGGCGCGGTAGAAGGCAAAGGCCCGCTCGAGGTCCTCGACCCCGACGGTGATGATCGAGATTTCGGGTTTCATCGTCACACCTTCTCGGCGCCGGTGGAGAACAGGGCCTCGAATTGCCCGTCCTCGATGCGCGCGGCGGCGATCACCGCCTGGGTGCGGCTGTCCACGTCGAGCTTCTGCAGGATGGCCGAGACGTGCGCCTTGACCGTGGCTTCCGAAATGGACAGCTCATAGGCGATCTGCTTGTTCATCAGCCCGTCGCTGAGCATCATCAGCACCCGCACCTGTTGCGGCGTCAGCGTGGCGAGCCGCTTCATCAGGGCGCTGTGATCGTCCTCGCCGCCCAGGCTGGTGCCGGCGGGCACGAAGACCTCGCCGGAGAGCACGGTTTCGATGGCGCGGCGGATTTCCGTGGGGCCGACCGATTTGTGGAGGTAGCCGGCGGCGCCCAGCTCGAAGGCACGGCGGATGACGGTACCGTCCTCGACGGCGGAGATGATCATCACCGGAATATCGGGATATTGGGCGCGCAGCAGCAGCAGGCCCGAAAAGCCCCTGACCCCGGGCATGTTGAGATCGAGCAGGACGAGGTCGCAATCCCGGTCGGCATCGAGCGCGGCGCTGAGGCCATTGAGGTCGCCGGCCTCCTCGACGCTGATCGTGGCATCGCCCCCGGCCAGCGTCTGGCGCAGGGCCGCGCGGAACAGAGGATGGTCATCGACGATGATGATACGGCGGCGCGTCATGGACAAATACCTATATTCTCGTCCGTAATAACCCAAATTGGCCGGGTTTTCTGCGGGGCAGGCTTGCATATTGCGACAATGCTTAACGGCTTCTTTACCATGTTTTCCCAAGAGTGGGCCTCATACCTTCGTGTTGAATCGCGAGGGGTCCGTCTATTTGTGACAGGTACCCGACATGGCGCGCGCTTACCCCTTATCGGACCATCCCGACCTGGACCGCGATGCCGGCGCCGGCGAATGGCAGGCCTTGCGCGGCGAGCTGGTCGCCCTGCTCGACAAGGTTGAAAGCCATTATGGCCAGGCCGAAATCGAGCCGGAGCAGCCGGCCATCAGCGGGCTGGCGCAACGGGTCAGGCATTTGCGCGACCAGATGAGCGGCACCGAAAGCACCTCGCGCCGGCAGGAGGCCCTCCGCACGGTCAAGCGCGCGGTAGACCGGTTCAGCGACCGAGACAGAGCCATCTTTGCCGAAGACGAGGACGACCTGTCCGAGGCCATCGCCGAAATCCGCAGCCGGCAGGGCGCGGCCATGCCGGGGCGGCGCCTGGACATGCCGGAAATCCGCGAACTGGGACAGCTCGTGGGCGGCATGAGCCAGCGCCTGGAGCGGCTCGAAGGCGAACTCAAGGCGCAGCGCTCCAATTCGGGCCATGTGCGCGAGGTGGCCGGGCAAGTCGAACAATTGACGCAGGTGGTGGAATTGCTGGCCGGCGCCATCGGGGAGACCGGGCAGGTCAAGCGCCTCGAAACCCAGATCGCGGCGCTGGCCGGCATGATCGAGAATTCCCCCCAGCCTGACCTCGCCGCCATCAATGCGCGCCTGGACGATGTGTCCGGCACGGTCGGCAAGCTGGCCGAATTGCAGGCCGAACAGATGGAACGGGAAGTAGCGCGGGAGAAAAAGCGCGCCACCAAGGCCGATCCGTCGGCCAAGATCGCCCCGGCCATGCAGGCCATCGAAGAGAGCGTGCGCAACGTCTACGACCGGATCGATGCGATCGAGAAGAATGTGGCGCTGTCCTCGGGCGATTTCGAGAAGCTGACCGGCGAAATGGCTGCCTTCACGCAGGCCATGAAGGACAATGCCGGCGCGCCCAGGCTGCTGGCGGGCCGGGTCGAGGCTTTGGCCGAACGGCTGGAAGGGCTGGACAATGGCAGCGGCGAGGTCGCCGCGCTCAAGGCCGATATCGCCGCCCTGCGCGATGCCGTGCTGGCGGGCATGGAGCCACGCTTTTCCCGCATCGAAAGCCAGATCGAGGCGCTGAGCGGGCGGATCGACACCGGCGCGGTGGAAAACCAGCTCAAGGCGCTGATGGCGCGCATGGACGATGCCGGCGCGCAATTGGACGGGCTGGCGCGGCTCTATGCCAGCGCCGAGGACCGCCCGGATTTCGAGGCCCTGGCCAATATGGTGGCCGAGCGGACGGGCGAAATGGTGAGCCGCAAGGCGGTCGCGCCAGTGGCCGTGTTCGGTCCCGAAAGCCTCAAGAGCATCGAGGACCGGCTGACCGGGCTGATCAAGTCGGCCGGCAAGACGCCCGATTACGACGTTCTGGCCGACATGATCGCCGCGCGCGCCTCCGAGGCGGTGACCCGGTCGGCAGCGCCGGCAGCCGATGGCGAAGGCATGCAGGCGATGGAGAAGCGCATGACCGCGCTGCTCAACACCGCCGGCAAGGAAACCACCGATCGCCTGGCGCGGCTCGAAGCCCTGCTGTCGCAGCGCGACGCGTCCGACAAGGTGGCGGCTCCTGCTCCCACCCTGCCCGGCAAGCCGGAGCCGGTGACTGCCGAGACCAAGCCTGCCGAAGCCCCTGCCGACGCCTTCCGCGAAGCCATGCGGCCGCGCCGGCCCAGCAGCGACAGGCTCGACGCCATTCTGGCCAATCTCAGCCGGGAGCATGGCGACGTCATGCCCACCAATCCCGCCGACGAGGCGCCGCTGGTCGATCCCGGCTTCAAGCGCGACACTGGCGTCGCGGCGCCCAAGGCCGTCGCGCCGACCCGCGTGAAACCGGGAACCGCCCCGCTCAATGCGCCGCCGCACGGCTTCGATCCCAGCACGGCGGAAAAGCCGCCCCGCCCGCAATCGAGCCTGGCGCCCGACGAGCCCGATCCCTTCGCCGATCGCGCCGCTGCGCCGGAAGCGGCTCCGGAGCCCAGCGCTCCCGTGTCCAGCACCAGCACCTTCGTCGCCGCCGCGCGCCGGGCCCAGCGGCTGCGCCAGGAGCAGGCGGAAAGCACGACCAGCAATTCCATTATCGGCCGCGCCCTGGCCCGGGTGCGCCCGGCCAAGGACGAGACCGCCGAGGCCCCCACGGCCCCGCCCGCCGTGGCAGCCGAGGAGCAGCCCGCCAGGAAGGCAAAAAAAGACAAGGTGGAGGCGCCCAGCCTGGCCACGGACGCGGTCGAAGAAGCCGGGGAGCCCGGTTTCCTGACCCGTCACCGCCGGCCGCTGCTGCTGGCGGCGACGCTGGTGGCCGTGTCCATGCTGGCGCTCAACCTGGTGCTGCAGCGCATGAACGCGCCGGTAACCGCCGCCCCGGCCCAAGCCAGCGCCACCATGGCGCCAGCAGCGAACAATCCGCCGCCATCGGAGGATCAGTCCGCCACCATCCCGCCCCGCGTGATCGACCTGGTCGATACGGTGGCCACCGGCTCGATCAATCCGGGCGAACCGATGCGGTTCTCGAAATCGCCGGTCGCGGCGGTCTCGACGCCGGCCCCGCCCGATCTGGCGGCCGCGCCGTCCGTCGCGCCCGAAGCGGAAATCACTGGATCGATTGCGGAGAACCCCGCCCTGCCCGAAGCGTTCGAGCTGCCGCCCGAAGCCATCGGCCCGGCGGAGCTGCGCGAGGCGGCCGCCAAGGGCAATGCCCAGGCACAATTCGAAGTGGCCGCGATCTTCAGCGAGGGCGGCCCGCTGGACAAGGATTTCGAGGAAGCGGCCAAGTGGTATGAACGCGCCGCCGCGCAGGGTTTCGCCCCGGCGCAGTACCGGCTGGGCAATCTCTACGAGGTCGGCTCGGGCGTCGAAAAGGACCTCGAACAGGCCCGGCTCTGGTATCAGCGCGGCGCCGAGGCCGGCAATCGCATGGCGATGCACAATCTGGCCGCGCTCTATGCCGGCGGGCAGTTGGGCGAGCAGCAATTCGAGCTGGCCGCCGAATGGTTCGAGCAGGCGGCCAATCACGGCATGACCGACAGCCAGTTCAATCTGGGCATGCTGCATGCGCGCGGCCTGGGCGTCGAGCAGAGCTTCGAGCAATCGTTCAAGTGGTTCTCGCTGGCGGCGCAGAGCGGCGACAAGGATGCGGGCCAGGCGCGCGACGACATCGCCAAGTCCCTTTCGGCCGAAGCGGTGAGCCGCATCGCCGAGGAAGTGAAGGCCTGGAAGGCCGAGCCGGTGGACCTGGCGGCCAATTTCGCGCCCATCGGCACCTGGTCGTCCGGCTTCGATCCGGGCGAAACGCTGGCCGACCGCGATATCACGCTCAAGGTGCAGCAGACGCTGGCGCGGCTTGGCTTCGATATCGGCACGCCCGACGGGGTGGCCGGCCCCCGCACCGCCGATGCCATCAAGGCCTTCGAGCGGGAGACGGGCATGAGCGAAGTGGGCCGGATCAATCCCCGCCTGCTGGCCGTCCTGGGGAGCCAGCCGGTCTAGCGCGCTTCCCGCTCCACGGCCCGCCGGGCTGGATTTGACACCCCGCCGGCCTGGGCCTATGCCCGGGCCATATTTTTTCGCGTGAGGCCCTAGGGCTTTGACCTCTTGTTGACGGACCGTCCCTTAGGATGGGCCGCGAACCATATTACGGGATTTCAGATCTTGCAGGTCTATCTGCCGATCGCCGAGCTTTCCGTGAACCTCTTCTTTCTCGTGGGGATCGGAGGGGCGGTCGGGTTTCTGTCCGGTCTGTTCGGGGTAGGCGGCGGGTTCCTCTTGACGCCGCTCCTGATCTTTTCCGGCGTGCCGACGGCCGTGGCCGTGGCCTCCGTCACCGGGCAGGTGGTGGCCGCCTCGACCTCGGGCGCGCTGAGCCATTACCGGCGCGGCGGCATCGACCTGCATCTGGCGCTCTACCTGGTCCTGTCCGGCATATTGGGCGCCTTTGGCGGGGTGGCGGCCTTTGCCCTGCTGCGCGATGCCGGCCAGCTCGACCTGGTCATCGCCGTCGGCTTCCTGGTGCTGCTGGGCTTTGTCGGCGTCATGATGCTGCAGGAATCAGTGCGAGCCCTGCTCAAGCGCCGGCAGGGCATCGTGGTGCGCGAGCGCATGCCCCATCAGCACACCTGGATGCATGGCCTACCCTGGCGGGTGCGGTTCAAGAAGAGCCGGCTCTATATCAGCGTGCTGCCGGTGCTGGTCATCGGCCTGTTCATCGGCTTCGTCGGCTCGCTTCTGGGCATTGGCGGCGGCTTCATCATGGTGCCGGCTTTGGTCTATCTGCTGCGGGTGCCCGGCAATGTGGTGATCGGCACATCGCTGGCGCAGGTGGTGGCCATGATGGCGGCGACGACGGTGCTGCATGCGGTGCAGAGCCAGAGCGTCGACATGCTGCTGGCCTTCTGCCTGATGGTGGGCGGGGTGGCCGGCGCCCAGTTCGGCGCGGCGGCGGGCAAGCATTTGCGCGGCGAGCAATTGCGCGGCCTGCTGGCCCTGCTGGTGCTGGCGGTGGCCATCCGTTTCGGGCTCTCGCTGGTGCTGACGCCGAGCGATGTCTATTCCATGGCCGTCACGAGTATCGCGCGATGAGCCGCCTCGCCCTGATCCTGCTGCTCCTGCTCGGCCTGGCCCTGCCCGTCCAGGCCCAGCGGCTCATCTCCAGCCTCTCCAATGACAGCGTGCAGATCACCTCCAGCTTCGACGGGGAACGGCTGACCTTTTTCGGCACGATCGCCCCGGCGGCGGGGGCCGAGCAGCGCTTCGTGGAAGGGCCGTTCCAGGTGGTGGTGGTGGTGCTCGGGCCGGCCCAGGACCGGGTCGCGCGGCGGAAAACCAACAATTTCGGCATCTGGCTCAATACCGAGCAGGTCGCCTTCCGGCGCTTTCCGAGCTATTTCCACGTGCTCTCAAGCCGACGCCTGCTGGAAATCGCCGATATCAATCTGCTCAACCAGAATTTCATCCTGCCCGAAGCCTATGCCATGGCGCCCAATCCCGCCGGCTTCATGCGGACACTGACCTTCGGGCGCGAGCTGATCCGCATCATGTCCGAGGAAGGCCTGTTCGGGGTGCAGGAAAACGGCGTGCAATTCCTGTCCGACACCTTCTATTCGGCGCAGCTGACCCTGCCGAGCAGCGCCCCGCCGGGGCCCTATATCGCCCAGACCTATGTGTTCAAGGACGGCCAGATCATCGCCCGCAAATCGGAGGGATTTTCGGTGCGCAAGATCGGGTTCGAGCGGTTCCTGGCGCAATCGGCCGCCCAGTCGCCGCTGCTCTACGGCCTGGCCTGCGTGGTCCTTGCCCTGGTCACCGGCTGGCTCGGCGGCGTTATTTTCAGGCGCTGACAGATATTTAGCCGCCGACCAGGCGCTTGACCGGCACGGGATAGAGCCGGTCTCGGCCCAGCATGGTGACTTCCAGGGCCGGGAGGTAGAACAGGCCGAAAAAGGCGGGCGACAGGATGTTGATGGCGCCGGTGGAGCTGCCATAGGCAGGCAGGATCATCAGGCGATTGTCGTGGACGAAGCAGGGCCGGCGGGTCGAGCGGCCATTGATGGCAACGCGGGCGGCCGGGTGGAGATGCCCGGAAATCAGGCCGTTTCGACCCTTGGCCGGCTCGTGGGCGAACAGGAGCCCATCCAGTTCCAGCTCGGGCAGGCAGGTGCCGCCGATGGTGTGGGGGAGCGGGTCGTGATTGCCCGAAAGCCAGATGCAGTCCACCGCGTCGACGATAGCATCGAGGCGCATCCGGTCCGAATTCGTTAACAGACTGCTAGCGTTGACACGATGAAAAGTGTCGCCCAGCGACAAAAGCGTCGTCGCACCGGTCCGGCGCAGATCGGCTTCGAGCCGGGTGAGGGTCATGGCCGTGTCATAGGGAGGCAGCATCTGGCCGCGACGGGCAAAGCTGGCCATCTTTTCGAAATGCAGGTCGGCGACCAGCAAGGTCTGCCGCGCGCGCCAGAAAAGGGCGCCGGAGGGGAGCGGTTCGAAATTGTGGCTGGCGAAACGCAGCACGGGAGTGTCCGGAATGGGATCAGCGAGGGCGGCGTTGTTCATATGGTCTTTGTGTCGTCCAAAACGAAGGCCCCCTCATCCGCCCTTCGGGCACCTTCTCCCACGAGGGGAGAAGGGAAGGGTTCAGTGTTCGCCAACGGCTTCTTTCAGAAGTTCCTCGGCAGCATCAGCCATAGCTGATTCCCGGCCTTCCCCGAAAATGGGTTCCTTGCCGATATCGAGCATGACGGGGACGGCAAGGGGTGAAATCTGCGTGAGGGGCTTGTGAACGATGTGGGAGCGGATGCGGGCCAGCATGTGGCCGAGCCGTTCGATATCGAGCAGCCCCCGGGCGGCATCGTGCCGGGTGGCCTGGATGAGGATGTGGTCGGGCTCGTGCTGGTAGAGCACGTCATAGATGAGATCGGAGCTCATGGTGATCTGGCGGCCGGTCTTTTCCTTGCCGGGATGCCGCCGCTCGATGAGGCCGGCGATGATGGCGCAATTGCGGAAGGTGCGCTTCATCAGGGCGGATTCGTCGAGCCAGGCTTCGAGATCGTCGCCCAGCATGTCCTGGGAGAACAGTTCGTCGAGGCTGAGCCGGCCGGTGCGGATGAGGGCGGAGAGATCGCCCAGGCCCCAGATGGCCAGCGCATATTCGGAGGCGACGAAGCCGAGGGGACGGGCGCGCATGCGTTCGAGCCGGCGGGTGAGCAGCATGCCCAGGGTCTGGTGGGCCAACCGCCCCTCGAAGGGATAGCAGACCAGGTAATTGTGGGTGCCGCGCGGGAAGGTTTCGACGAGCAGGCTGTCGCGGCGCGGCAGGACGGAGAAATCGCGCTGCAGGCGCAGCCAGTCGGCGACCTGGTCCGGCAGGCGGGACCAATCGGCGGGGCTGTCCATGATGCGGCGGACGCGCTCGGCCAGATAGGTGGAGAGCGGAAACTTGCCGCCGTAATAGGAGGGGATTTTGGGGTCCTTGGCATAGGCGCGGGACACGAAGGCCTCATTGTCCTTCATGCCCTCGAAGGCGACGATTTCGCCGCCAAAGGCGAAGGTGTCGCCGATGGAAAGGGTGCCGAAGAAATATTCCTCCATCTCGCCCAGCACGCGCCCGCCGGCGCCGATGGGGCCGGTGGTGCGGCCCTGCTTTTCGCTTCTGGAGCGCACCAGGCGCACCCGCACCATGGGCTCTTCCACGATGGTGCCGATATTGAGCCGGTATTGCTGGGCGATCTGGGGATGGGCGATGCGCCATTTGCCCTCGGGCGTCTGCCGCAGGCGGGCATAGCGCTCATAGGCGCGCAGGGCATAGCCGCCCGTGGCCACGAAATCGAGCACCCGGTCGAACTGGGCGCGCGGCAGGTCGCGATAGGGCCAGGCGCGGGTGATCTCGGCATAGAGATCGTCGGCGTGGAAGGGCTCGGCACAGGCCATGCCGAGCACGTGCTGGGCCAACACGTCATAGCCGCCGGGCTGGGGGTCCTCGCTGTCCTGATGCCCCTCGGCGACGGCCTCCACCGCCGCTTCACATTCGAGCACTTCGAAGCGATTGGAGGGCACAAGCAGCGCCTTGGAGGGATCGTCCAGCCGGTGATTGGCGCGGCCGATGCGCTGCAGCATGCGCGACGACCCCTTGGGCGCACCGACCTGGACCACCAGGTCGACATCGCCCCAGTCGATGCCGAGATCGAGGGTGGAGGTGCAGACCACCGCCTTGAGCTTGCCCGAGGCCATGGCCGCCTCGACCTTGCGGCGCTGTTCGACCGAGAGCGAGCCATGGTGGAGGGCAATGGGCAGCATGTCCTCGTTGATGTCCCAGAGGCCCTGGAACAGCATTTCCGCCTGGGAGCGGGTATTGACGAAGAGCAGCGTGGTCTTGTGCCGCTTGATGATGTCGTAGAGTTCGGGCCGGGCATAGGCGGCCGAGTGTCCGGCCCAGGGCAGGCGCTGCTCGGTCTCGAGAATGGCCAGTTCGGGCGGCGCGCCCCCCTGCATGCGGAGGAGTTCGGTATTCCGGTTCGGCAGGGGCCGGGCGATCCAGTCGGCCAGCAGGTCCGGACGCGCCACGGTGGCGCTGAGCGCGGTGATGCGCATGTCCGGCGCCAGATGCGCCAGCCGGGCCAGGCCCAGCGCCAGCAGGTCGCCGCGCTTGGAGGTGACCAGGGCATGGAGTTCGTCGAGCACGACGCGGCGCAGGGCGCCGAACATGAGCTCGGCCTGGGGATGGGAAATGAGCAGGGCCAATTGCTCGGGCGTGGTCAGCAGCACCTGGGGCGGCTTGACCCGCTGACGGGCCCGCTTGGCGGCGGACGTATCGCCGGTGCGCGCTTCGACGCGAATGGGCAGGCCCATTTCGGCAATGGGGGTGGAGAGATTGCGCTGCACGTCCACCGCCAGGGCTTTCAGCGGGGAAATGTAGAGGGTGTGGAGGCCGTCGAACTGGCCATCCACCAGGTCGGCCAAAGTGGGCAGGAAGCCGGCCAGGGTCTTGCCGGCGCCGGTGGGGGCGATAAGGAGCTGGCTGGCGCCGGACTGGTAGGAGGCCAACACGTCGAGCTGGTGCCGACGGGGGGACCAGGTGCGGGCGGCGAACCAGGAGGCGATGATGGGGGGGAGGTTTGGAGTTTTGGCCATGGCACCCCCTCACCCGTCTCGGCCTTCGGCCGATCCACCCTCTCCCCAAGGGGGAGAGGAACAAGAGGCGAGCGCAGGACCATTCTTCTCCCCCTCGGGGAGAAGGTGGCCCGAAGGGCCGGATGAGGGGGATGCCGGCAAAGTTGACAAGGCGCACCTAACACAAATCAGCCAAGAGCCTATATGATGGTCAGATTCCTGCCAAACGGAGTGGACCGATGACAGAAGACTATCGCCCCGAGCCGCGTTCCGCATTGGCGCGCTTCATGGGAGGCAGCCCGGTTTCGGTACTGATCAGGCTGGTGCTGATCTCGCTGATGGTGGGGTTCGTCATGTCGGTCTTCGGGTTCAATGCAGGCGACCTGGTGCGCGGCGCGGTCGAGATGGTGCGAGAGGCCATCCGCGACGGGGCGGGCCTGTTCCGGCAATTGGGCTCCTATGCGCTGGCGGGCGCGGCCATCGTCGTGCCGATCTGGCTGCTGCTGCGGCTGACGCGGGCGCGCTGAGCCATGCCGGAGGTAATCCGGCTGACGCCGCAGGCGGCCCTGGCGCGGCTGGTGCCGCATATTCTGGAAATGGAAAGCGCCGCCGATGGGCGACGCATCGCCATCGGGCTGGCCGGCGGGCCGGGGGTGGGCAAATCCACCCTCGCCGTGGAACTGGTGGCCATGCTCAACGCGGTCAGGCCCGGCAGCGCCGCCTATGTGCCCATGGACGGCTTCCATATGAAGCACGAGAAGATCGAAGCCATGGGACAGGCCGATTTCAAGGGCGCACCGCACACTTTCGAGGGTGCCGCCTTTGTCGGCTTCCTGCATCACCTCAAGCACGCGACCGGGCCGGTGAGCGGGCCGGGCTATAGCCGCAAGATCGAGGACGTGGTGGAAAACGCCTTCACGGTGCCGCCGGATGTGCGGGTGCTGGTGGTGGAGGGCAATTACCTGCTGCTGACCGAGGGGCCCTGGGCCGGGGTGAAGGCGCTGCTCGATTATGCTGTGTTCCTGCATGTGAAGCGCGACCTGGTGCGGGCGCGGCTGATGCAGCGGCACGGGGAGGAAGGGTTGTTTTCCGAAGCGCGCAACAGGGCCCATATCGAGCGCAACGACCTGCCCAATTACGACCTGGTGGAGCAATCGCGGGACCGGGCCGATGTGGTGTTCGAGATGATGGTGGCGGAACAGGCCCGTCCGTAGCGGAGGCGCAAAAGCGGGAACCCCTGTTTGCGCCCCTTGCATCGGTAACAGAGGTCCCCGCTTTCGCGGGGATGACGTCGTGAAAATGCGGGGACTGGCGCGCCCTGAGTAGACACTCCGCTCGGACGGTCAGCCGTCACCCTCCTCCGGATCGTTGCCTTTACCCTCTCCAAGATCGTCACGCGTCGCCCTTGCCCCGGATCATCGCCTTTACCCTACCCCCGGATCGTCGCCTTTACCCTTCCCCCCGGATCGTCACCCTCGGGCTTGACCCGAGGGTTCTTTGTTTGCGGGGCCGTGGCAAGAGCCCTCGGGTCAAGCCCGAGGGTGACGAGCGGTGGGGGTGGGGCATTCTTGCCTGGCAGCGAGTCGGACTGGAGCCCGAGGGTGACGAGTTGAGAGGAGATGGATAATCTGGCTTTCCCACCGACTCGGACTCCCATGACTAGCCGCCCCCAACACGCCTTTGCCGTCCGCAGCCGCGACGTCTGGACCATCGCCCTGCCCGCTTCCATCGCCTTCATCACCGAGCCGCTGGTGGGGCTGGTGGATATCACCGTGATCGGGCGGCTGGGGGATGCGGCCTTACTGGGCGGGCTGGTGCTGGGCGCGCTGGTCTTCGACGTGCTGTTCTCGCTGGCCTATTTCCTGCGCATCGGCACGGCCGGATTGGTGGCGCAGGCAGTGGGTGCGCGCGACCCGCGCGACGGGCTGCTGCATGTCGGCCGGGCGCTGGTGCTGGGCATGGGGATCGGCATCTTCATGGCGCTGCTGGCCATGCCGATCCTGGCCTTCGCCATCTGGGTGCTGGCGCCCGAGGCGGGCGTAGAGGCCGCGCTGGCGGATTACTTTCACTGGCGCATCTGGTCGGCGCCGTTTTCGCTGATCAATTACGCGCTGCTGGGCTGGTTCTATGGACGGGCCGCCGCCAAGACCGGCATGATGCTGCAATTGCTGCTGCATCTGATCGACATCACGCTCTCGATCTATTTCGTGCATGGCCTGGGCTGGGGCGTGCCCGGCGCGGCCTTTGCCACGGTGATCGGCCAGGCCGTGGCGGCGCTGGCCGGGCTCACCATCCTGGTCCGGCATTATGGCGGAGCCCGGGCGCTGCTGGCGCGGATCGCGCCGGGGGAAATGCGCGACGCGCCGGCCATCCGGCGCATGTTCGGGCTGAGCCGGGACCTGATGATCCGCTCCATGGCGCTGATGGGCGCCTATGCCTGGTTCGCGGCGCAGGGATCGCGCATGGGCGAGGTGCCGCTGGCGGCCAATGCGGTGCTGCTCAATCTGCTGATGGTGGTGGGGTTCTTTCTCGACGGCATCGCCCAGGCGGCCGAGCAATTGACCGGCAAGGCGGTGGGCGCGAACTGGCGGCCGGCTTTCGACCGGGCCTATCGGCTGTCCATGCTCTGGGGCCTGCTGATCGCGCTGGGGCTGGGCGCCTTGTGGTATCTCTCGGGGCCATGGGTCATCGGCTTCATGACCACCAATGACGCGGTGCGCGCCCATGCGCTGGATTACCTGCCCATCGCGGCCTTGTGCGCGCTGACCTTCATGCCGGCCTTCGTCTATGACGGCATCCTGATCGGCACGACGCAGAACGTGGTGATGCGCAATGGCATGATCGCCTCGCTGGGCGTGTTTCTTGTCGCGGCGCTGGCGCTGCAGCCGCTCTGGGGCAATTGGGGGGCTATGGGCGGCGCTGCATTGCTGGTTCATCGCGCGCGGCCTCATCTATTGGGCGGCCCTGGAACGGCGCAAGGCGGCATTGTTCGCCTGAGCCGGCTCAGGGCGCGGTGATGCGCCCCGCCGCCCAATCGTCCACCCTGGTGCCCACGAGCTCGGCAATATTGGTCTTGCCGGCGCTGCGCACGNCGGCGACGAGGCCGCGCTTGATGCGGTCGAGCAGGTCGAGGCCGCCGAAGACCAGNGCGGAATAGAGCTGGATGGCNTNGGCGCCGGCCTCGAACTTGGCAAGCGCGCTTTGCGGGGAATGCACGCCGCCAACGCCGACGATCGGCAGGGCGCCGACGCGCTGGCGCATCTGGGCGAGGCGCCGGGTCGACAGATCGAAGAGCGGCTTGCCGGAAAGGCCGCCGGCTTCATCGGCGTTCTCGAGCCCGGCCACGGCATCGCGGGAAATGGTGGTGTTGGAGACGATCAGCCCGTCGAGATCGGTCTCGAGGATGACCCGGGCAATGGCGTCCATGCCGGCCTCGTCGAGATCGGGGGCGATCTTGAGCAGGACCGGCACGCGGGTCTTGGCCTTGGCGCGGGCGGTCAGCACCTCGCCCAACAGGCGCCGCAGCGCCTCGTCGGCCTGGAGATTGCGCAGGCCCGGCGTGTTGGGCGAGGAGACATTGACGGTGAGATAATCGGCCAGATCGGCGAAACGCTGCACCCCGAGCACGTAATCGGCGACGAAATCGGCGCTGTCCTTGTTGGCGCCGATATTGACGCCGAGCGCGGCGGGAACGCGCAGGCCCTTGAGGCGGGCGAAGGCGGCGTCGTGGCCTTCATTGTTGAAGCCCATGCGGTTGACCACGCCGTCGGCGGCGGGAATGCGGAACAGGCGGGGCTTGTCATTGCCCGCTTGCGGGCGCGGGGTGACGGTGCCGATTTCGACCATGCCGAAGCCCATCAGCGCCAGGGGGCGGGGCACTTCGGCATTCTTGTCGAAGCCGGCCGCCATGCCGACCGGATTGGCCAGGTCGAGCCCGCAGAGCGCGGTGGCGAGTTCGGGCGGATCCCGGTGCTGCTGCTGCGGGGCGAGGCCCAGGCGCAGGGCGGTTATGGTGGCGCCATGGGCGGTTTCGGCATCCATGCGCAACAGGGCGTCGCGGGTGAGATTGGCCAGGCCCGCATTGCGCAGCAGCGGCGAGAAGGCGGAGAAGATCATCGCACGGCCTCCGGCAGGGTGCAGTGTCCGTTATCGTCGACGCTGACCAGCGCTTCCCATTCGACCGCGCGCAAATCCAGCGGGCCGCCATAAAGATGGGGGAAGAGCTGCCCGCCGCGCGAGGGCTCCCAGACCAGGCCTTGGCCGAGATCGGCAATGCGCACCGCCAGGATGACGAGATCGGCCTGGCCGCGGAAATGCAGGCGCAGCGTTTCGGCCAATTGGGCGGCGGTGGAGAAATGCATATAGCCATCCGCCGCATCGATGGGCATGCCGGCATAACGCCCCGAATGACGGGCGCCGGCCAGGGAGGCGGCAGTGGCGATCTTGTAGATGAGGGAGGGCGTGTCGGGAGACATGGAACAACCTGCGGCGCTGATCGTGCCGGGGTAAAACGTAAAGGTTCTCTTTACAAGGTGGACCGTGGAGAATACGTTAGGACTAGATTCCGGACACAAGACAACTTTCCTCGCCACGGTCGCAAAATGCTTTCACACAGGGCCATATGGGATGGCATCGACGCATTGGCGCGCCGGCATGGCCATTCGGTATCGGCGCTGGCCCGGCTGGCGGGCCTGGACGCCACCGCCTTCAACATCTCCAAGCGGGTGAGCAAGGATGGGCGCGAGCGCTGGCCCTCCACGGAAAGCATCGCCAAGGTCCTCGACGCCACGGGCGAGAGCTTCGATACGTTCCTGGCGGGCACCGGCGCCTTCCTGCAGGCGGGAGGCTTTGCCGAACCCAGCCAGCGCACCGTGCCGCTGCTGGGCCTGGCCCAGGCAGGCGCGGGCGGCTTTTTCGACAGCGCGGGCTTTCCGGTCGGCCAGGGCTGGGACGAGGTGGAATTGCCCACCCCCCAGGACAATGGCATCTATGCGCTGGAAGTGACCGGGGACANCATGGAGCCGCTCTATCGCGAGGGNGACCGCATCGTGGTCTCGCCNACCGAACAGGTGCGGCGCGGCGACCGGGTGGTGGTCAAGACGCGCGACGGGGAGGTNATGGCCAAGATCCTGGCCCGGCAGAGCGCCAGGCAGATCGAGCTGCATTCGCTGAACCCGGCCTATGAGCCGCGCATCCTGGATCTGGTGGAGGTGGAATGGGTGGCGCGGATAATCTGGGCAAGCCAGTGAACATTGCTCCTGCGACGGCGGCGGACGCGGCGGACTGGACCGCCATGCGCACCGCGCTCTGGCCGAAAGGCGGGGAAACGGCGCATGCCGCCGATATCGCGGAATTGCTGAACGACGCGGGCGAGACACTCAACCTCATCGCGCGGGACGCGGAAGGAAAGGCGCTGGGCTTTGCCGAGGCGGCCCTGCGACGCGATTATGTCAATGGCTGCAAGACCTCGCCGGTGGCGTTTCTCGAAGGGATTTTCGTGATGCCGGAGGCCCGGGGCCAGGGCGTGGCGCGGGCCCTGGTGGCCGCCGTCGAGGCCTGGGGACGTGAACAGGGCTGCACCGAATTCGCCTCCGACGCGGCCCCGGACAATTTCGCCAGCCTCGACATGCATCGCGCGCTGGGCTTCGAGGAAACCCAGCGGGTGGTGTTTTTCCGGAAGGTTCTGGCCGAGAGGGACTAGATAACTGAACCGCCCCATCCCCGGATCGTCACCCTCGGGCCTGACCCGAGGGCGTTGTGGTGCATTCAAAACAAAGAACGCTCGGGCTCGACCCGAGGGCCGTTCGGCGGGTGAGGGTGACTGGCGCGGGAAACTGGCGCCTTGCCCGTTCCTCAGGCCAGGAGCTTGCCCTCCAGGGCGTCGGCAATGAGGTGCCGGGTTTCGCCGACGCCGTAAAGGGCGATGAAGGAGCCGAAACGAGGGCCCTGATCGTCGCCGAGCAGCACCTGGTAGATGGCCTTGAACCAGTCGCGCAGCGGCTCGAAATTGTGCGCCTTGCCGATTTCATAGACCAGGTTCTGCAAGGCCTCGGCATCGGTGGAGCCGGCATAGGCTTCGAGCTGGGTATGCAGATCGAGGAGAGCGGCGCGTTCCTGTTCGGTGGGGGCGCGATAGGTCTTGAGCGGTTTGACCTTGTCGTTGAAGTAGCGGACCGCATAGGCCGCCAGCTTGTCGAGCTCGGGATGGGTGGCCGGGCTGGCGCCCGGAATATAGCGCGAGATGAAGCCCCACATGACCTTGGTGTCCTGCGCATTGGCCGTGGCGACCAGGTTGAGCAGGAGCGCGAAGCTCAGCGGCACATCGGGATTGGGCACATCGCCGTAATGGACATGGAAGGCCGGGTTTTCGAGGCGCGCGGCGGCATCCTGGCCCTGATAGGCGGCGACGTGGGCATAATAATCGTCGACCTGGCGCGGAATGACGTCGAAATGCAGGCGCTTGGCCACCCGGGGCTTGAGGAACATGTAGAGCCCCAGGCTTTCGGTGGCCGCATAGGTCAGCCATTCGTCGATGGTGAGGCCATTGCCCTTGGACTTGGAAATCTTCTGCCCTTCGGCATCGAGGAAGAGTTCGAAGACATAGTGCTCGGGCGGGGTGCCGCCCAGGATCGAGCAAATCTTGTCGTAGATGTGCTGATTGGTCTGGTGGTCCTTGCCGAACATCTCGAAATCGACGTCGAGCGCCGCCCAGCGCATGCCGAAATCGGGCTTCCACTGCATCTTCACATGGCCGCCGGTGACCGGAACGGTGGTGTCGCGCCCATCCTCGTCGGTGAAGGTGATCGTGCCGTCCTTGGCATTGACCTCCTTCATCGGCACATAGAGCACGCGGCCGGAAATGGGGGAAATGGGCAGGAAGGGCGAATAGGTGGCCTGCCGCTCGGCCCCGAGCGTGGGCAGCATCACCTTCATGATGTCGTCATAGCGCTCGGCGGCGCGCAGCAGCACGGCGTCGAAGCGCCCGGACTTGTAATAATCGGTGGCGCTGGCGAATTCGTAGTCGAAGCCGAACGTGTCGAGGAAGCGGCGCAGCATGGCGTTGTTGTGGTCGCCGAAGCTGGCATATTCATTGGTCCAGGGATCGGGCACGGCGGTCAGCGGCTTTTGCAGATGCGGCTCCATCGCCGCCTTGGAGGGGACGGTGTCGGGAATCTTGCGCATGCCGTCGAGATCGTCGGAAAAGCAGATCAGCCTTGTGGGCACCTGGTCGCGGGTGAGCAGGCGGAAGGCGGTGCGCACCATGGTGGTGCGGGCCACTTCGCCGAACGTGCCGATATGGGGCAGGCCCGAAGGACCATAGCCGGTCTCGAACAGGGCTTCGCCCTTGCCCGACTTTTCCAGCCGTTTGACGATCTTGCGCGCTTCCTCGAACGGCCAGGCGCGCGCATTCTGCGCGGGCTCGAAAAAGGATGGGTCAAGGACGGGCAAAGCGGCGGGCGACACGGGCTGGCGGCCTTTCGGGCATTTCAGGGAAGACAGGGGAGGGTGTGTGCACCTTCTGGGGTCTCGCGTCAATGTCGCAGGTGGTTGCGCCCGGCCGGCCCAGGCCCTAGTTCTTGAACAGTTTTGCCAAAGCGGAAACGCCCCATGACCAGCCAAATCCACGACGCGCTCATCCATGTGATGATCGTCGCCGCCAGTGCCGACAGCGCCATCACCGAGCGGGAACTGACCCGGATCACCGCGCTGATCGAGCGGCTGCCGGTCTTCGACGGCTTCGACAAGGGCCGGCTGACCCAGGTGGCCAATCAATGCGCCGACGTGCTCAACGGGCCGGACGGGCTCGACCGGGTGCTGGACGAGGCCATTGCCGCCCTGCCCGCCAAGCTGCAGGACACGGCCTATGCGCTGGCGGTGGAGGTGACGGCGGTGGACCTGCATCTCGAACAGGAGGAATTGCGCTTCCTGGAAATGCTGCGCGACAAACTGAGCCTGGACCGGCTGACCACGGCAGCGATCGAAGTGGCGGCGCGCGCCCGGCACCGGAAATTGCCGGGCTAGTCAGTGGCCGGTCTTCGTCCGCTTGGGGTAGGGCTATCGCATAGGGGCAAATGTCTTGTGCTTGCCGGCACCCCCTCCCATCCTCCCCCGTCAAGGGGGAGGTGGACCATCAGTGGATAACTGAACCACCCCACCCACCGCTCGTCACCCTCGGGCTCGACCCGAGGGCGTTTGCGATAGACCCAAAAACGAAGAACCCTCGGGTCAGGCCCGAGGGTGACGATCCGGATTGGGTTAGATGCCCTTAAAGCAGTCCACTTTGAGCTGGAATCACGACTCTTTTGCTTTGCTCACCCTTAAGAGGAGGGGCCATCAGTGGGTAATTGAACCATCCCCACCCCCGGATTGGGGTAGAAGCTAATAAAACCCCACCGGGAACCAGCGCAGGTAAAGCTCGTCCAGCGCGCCATTGGCCTTGAGGCGGACCAGGGCCCAGTCGATGGCGTGGCGCACCGGATCGTTGCCGGCGGGCACGGCGATGGCGAGGCCTTCGCCGAAGAGACGCGGCCGGAAATAGGCTTCGCCGGCGAAGCCGCAACAGGCCAGATTGTCGTTGAGCCAGAAGGCGGCGCGCATGGCATCGCCGAAAAAGGCATCGACGCTGCCGGTGCGCATGGCCTCGAGCGCCGCCAATTCATCCTCGAACCCGACGCGCTCCAGGCCGGGCAGGTAGCGGGCAAGAAAATCCTCATGGGCGCTGCCGGCGCGCACGGCAACGCGGCCGGCCGCCTCGGGCCGGAAGCCGTCGATGGCGGCGGCGCGGGTGACGAAGCGGCCAGGCAGCGCCAAATAGATTGCGGAGAAATCGAAGCTCTCCCCGTTTTCCGGACTCATGGCGAGGCCGGCGATCAGCGCATCGCCCTGGCTGTCGGCAAGCGCATTGGCGGCCTGGTCCCAGGGCCAAGCCTGGATGGTGCAGGCGACATTGACCTCGATGCAGATGCGCCGCGCCAGATCGATATTGAACCCGATCAGCTCGCCATTGGTGTCGCGGAAATTGAAGGGCGGGAAATCAGCCGTGGTGAGGAAACGAATGGCCGGCACGGGCTGGAGATTGGGCAGAATCTCGCGGGCATCGGGATCGGCGTGATAGGGGATGGGCTGGGCGAAAGCGGGAATGGCGAGGAGCAGCAGGGCAAGGGCGGCTAAACCTCGCCGCACGCCCCCCCACCCCAGCCCTCCCCGCAAGGGGGAGGGTGCCAGGCCGGTGCGTGTGCACCTATCCAGCATCGAACGCGATGCGGCACCTCCCCCCTTGCGGGGGAGGATCGGAGGGGGGGCCGGCCATGCGTTGAAAAACAACTTCATCGCCACAGCCGGATCACACCTGATCCAGCCCATACATCAGGTCGGCAATCAGATCGTCCGGGTCTTCGAGACCCACCGAGAGCCGGAGCAGGCCCGGGGTGACGCCGGTTTCGAGGCGCACCTCTTCGGTGAGGCGGGCATGGGTGGTGGTGCGCGGATGGGTGATGAGGGATTTGGCGTCGCCCAGATTGTTGGAAATCAGGATCACCGCCAGATTGTCCGAGAGGGCGAAGGCGCCTTGCTGGCCGCCCTTGACGTCGATGGCCAGGAGGGTCGAGCCGCGCGTCATCTGCCGCCTGGCCAGGTCATATTGCGGGTGGCTGGAATGATGCGGATAGATGACGCGCTCCACCTTGGGGTGGCTGGCCAGCGCCGCCGCCACCTTTTCGGCGCTGTCGGTCATGCGCTCGACGCGCAGGGCATAGGTTTCGAGCCCCTTGAGCAGCAGCCAGGCATTGAAGGCGCTGAGCGTGGCGCCGGTCTGGCGGAGGAAGGTGTGGATGTCGCCCTCGATCAGTTCGGACGAACCCAGCACGATGCCGCCCAGGACCCGGCCCTGGCCATCGATATGCTTGGTGGCCGAATAGGTGACGAGATCGGCGCCCAGTTCCAGCGGTTTCTGGTAGAGGGCGGTGGAAAAGACATTGTCGACGATGAGCCTGGCGCCATGGGCATGGGCGATCTCGGCGACGGCCTTGATATCGACCAGTTCCAGCGTCGGATTGGTTGGCGTCTCGATGAACACCACCTTGGTATTGGGCTGCATGGCGCGGGCGAAATTTTCCGGATCGCGGCCATCGACCAGGGTGGAGGCAACGCCGAAGCGGGGCGCGAAATCTTCCACGACATAGCGACAGCCGCCGAACAGCGCCTGGGCGGCGACGATGTGGTCCCCTGCCCGCACCTGGCTCATCACCGCATTGGTGACCGCCGCCATGCCCGAGGCAAAGGCCTTGCCGGCCTCGGCGCCTTCGAGCAGCGCCATGCGATCCTCGAACATGTCGACGGATGGATTGGCGAAGCGGGAATAATTGTGGCCGCCCGGAATCTTGTTCTGGAACAAGAGCTCGGCATGTTCGGAGCTTGGATAGGAATAGCCCGAATTGAGGAAGAGCGCCTCGCTGGTCTCGTGGAATTCGGACCTCTTGCCGCCGCCATGGACCATTCGGGTCGCCGCCGAGAGCTTTCTGGGATCGCGGAGGGGATTGTGCTCTTTCGACATGTCGGCGCTCTCAAACAAAAAAACCGGCTCGCTCTGGCGGCCGGCTCCACAACGGTCTTTAGCGATTTGTTTTAAGTGGCTGCAAGCGACCGGCCAAATCACCACTGGGCCGTGATGTAAAGGCAATTGCCCGCTGGCGTCAATTGTTCCCTTCCTGGGGAGAAGCCGGTCAAGCCCGGCCCGATCGGCATTGCCGCGCTTGTCCGGGCAATCCAGACTTGGCACAAGGGAAAGATGGATCGCCGGGACCAGCCCGGCCATGACGAGCAAGGACAAGTCGGGACATGACGGACACCTGGCCCAGGGGCGTCTTTACGGCGCGGCTCATCGAAAAGCTGCACGCGGAGGGCGCCATCCAGGCGGCCCGGCCCTTCGACCCCGACCAGGTGCAGCCGGCCAGCCTCGACCTGCGGCTGGGCAAGACCGCGTTCCGCGTGCGCTCGAGCTTCCTGCCCGGACCCGGCCATTCGGTGGCCGAACGCATCGAGGCGCTGAAGCTGCACGAGATCGACCTGTCCAGGGGCGCGGTGCTGGAGCGCGGCTGCGTCTATCTGGTGCCGCTGGAAGAAAGCCTGGACCTGCCCGAGGGCGTCAGCGCCTCGGCCAATCCGAAGAGTTCCACCGGGCGGCTGGACGTCTTCACCCGCGTGATCGGCGACCGGGCGCGCGGCTTCGACCAATTGCCCCCCGGCTATAAGGGTCCGCTCTATCTCGAAATCAGCCCGCGCACCTTTCCGGTGCTGGTCCGGACCGGCTCGCGCCTCAGCCAGATGCGGTTCCGCTGCGGGGACAGCCGGCTTTCGGTGGCCGCGCATCAGCGCCTGCACGAAACCGACACCCTGGTGATCGGCGGCGACCAGCCGGTGGACAATGGCGTGGCGCTGTCCATCGATCTCATGGGCCAGGGCCGCGACGGGCTGATCGGCTTCCGCTCCAAGCGCCACACGGCGGTGGTCGATGTCGACAGGAAGGCGGCGCTCGACGTGCTCGATTTCTGGGAGCCGCTTTATGCGCGGGGCCGGAGCGAGCTGATCCTGGACCCCGACGAATTCTACATCCTGGTGAGCCTGGAAGCTGTGCATGTGCCGCCGACCCATGCCGCCGAAATGGTGCCCTTCGATCCGCTGGTGGGCGAATTCCGCGTCCACTATGCCGGCTTCTTCGATCCCGGCTTCGGCCATTCGGCGGCGGGCGGCACGGGCAGCCGCGCCGTGCTGGAAGTGCGCAGCCGCGAAGTGCCGTTCCTGCTCGGACACGGCCAGATCATCGGACGGCTGATCTATGAGGAACTGGCCGAAAAGCCCGATCGCCTCTATGGCTCGGCCTTCGGCTCGAATTACCAGGCCCAGACGCTGAAGCTCTCCAAGCATTTCAAGCCCTTCACCGGCTGAGCACCCCGGCCCCGTCCCAATTTCCGCCATGACGACGGGATGGTACGGGAGGCACCTTGACGCCTCCGCCGATTTCCAGCATTGATCGGCGCGATCCGATCGCCGCGATTTCCCATCGACCGGCGCCGACCCGGGCGGGTGTAGCTCAATGGTAGAGCAGAAGCTTCCCAAGCTTACGACGAGGGTTCGATTCCCTTCACCCGCTCCAAAAATCCCAGATTACTGACATCCCTGATCGATGGGCCTCGGCCATCCTTGCCGCGCACATGGCCGAAGCCGAGCAGCACATGCTGGATCTCGAGGCCAGGCTCGAGAACCGTTTCCTCGAAGAGATCCACCCGGCCCGTACGCGAAAGCGCCGCACCGCATGATAGACGCCGATTATCTGCTCGCCCGCCTCATCGATCTGGTCAAAACGCCGAGCCCCGTGGGCATGACGGAGCGCGCCGTAGCGCTCGTCGATAACGCGGTCGCCGAGATACCCTAATCGCCGAATGCCCGGCGTGACCTGGATACAGGAACGGGCGATGGGCCGGAGCGGGCCGTGGTCCTGGTTTCGTGCGGGGTCTTGAACCAGCGGAAGGGGTGGCGCACGAATTCGGCCAGAGCGCGCAGGGTCGCCCAGGCGATGAGCAGCCAATAGACGGGCAGCAGCAATTGCTGGCGGACGAGGCCGCGCTGGCGGGTGCGCGCCAGGCCGACGAGATTGGTGGCGATGGCCGTGCCATGGCCCAGCACCAGCACCGCCATGCAGGCGGCGAGCCAGGCGTCGAATGCCATGCCGGGCGGCAATCCGTTCACCAGCGTCCAGAGCAGGAAGAAGACGAAGGCCGTGTGCAGGAGCGGCGCCAGCAGCATGCCCAGGAGGGTCACCTGGAACAAGGCGAAACGCCAGAGGCCCAAATCCGCAAGCAGGCGCAGGGGCCGGCGATTATGCACCATGAAGGTCTGCATCCAGCCCTTCATCCAGCGGGTGCGCTGGCCCAGCCAGGGTTTCAGGGTCCGTGGCGCATCCTCCATCGTATAGCTGGTGCTGGTGGCGGTGCGCAGGCGGCGGCGCGCCAGCCTGACGCCCAGATCGGCGTCCTCGGTGACGTTGTAGGCGTCCCAGCCGCCCAGCCCGCGCAGGGTTTCGAGACGGAAATGGTTGGAGGTGCCGCCCAGGGGCATCACCGCGTGCCAGCGGGCGAAGGCGGGCAGCAGCACCGTGAACAGGCCGGCATATTCGCCCGCGAACAGCGCCGGCAGGAAACCCTGCCGGCCGTTGCCGATGACGAGGCGCGCCTGGATGCAGTGCAAATCCGCGTCGTGCCGGAACTGGGCGACGACACGGCGCAATTGGCCGGGTTCAGGCAGGTCCTCGGCATCGTAGACCACCACGAATTCGCCGTGACAGAAGGGCAGCGCGAAATCGAGCGCCTTCGGCTTGGTCCGCGGCAGCGCGTCGGGCACCACGGTCAGGGCGAAGCGCACATCGCCGAGGCGGCGGCGCACGGCGGCGATCGTATCGGGCGAACGGCTCTCCACCACGAAAAGGATCTGGAGCTTTTCGGGCGGATAATCGAGCCGGCTCAGGCTGTTGGCCAATTGATCCACCATATTGGCCTCGTCCCGGAGGGGAACGAGAATGGAATAGACCGGCAGATCGGCATCATCGATTGCGGCGAATGGCCGGGGCCGGGGTGCGGGCGTCATGAGCGCGCAGAACCGCAGCAGGGTGGGCAGCACGACCAGGACCAGCCAGAACGGCAACAGCCACGGCTCGCCGGTCAAAGGCGCCGTCAGGGCGGCGGCGGCCAGCAGCATCAGGCCGATGGCGAAGCTCCAGCGCAGCGGCCGGGACAGATCGAGCTGGGCGGCCGCAAAGGGCCAGGACCGGGCGAGGTTCTGACGCGCACCATCGATCAGCGCCGCCTCAGCCGCCTCGACGAGGAGCGCACGCAGGGCCGGTTCGGGCACCAGGCACAGGGAGGTGCGAAGCTGCGAATTGGCGGCATAGGCGGCCTTGAGCCGCAGGACGCCGAAGAAGTCGGGCGCCGCAAAGGCGACATCGCGGCCCAACAGGCTGAGGCGGAACATCCGCACTTCGCCCAGGGCCTCCAGCCGCGCCGGCGCGACGTCCGCCTTGGCGATGCGGGGCACGACATCGTAATAGGTCAGGCCCAGCCAGGCGGCGGCGCGGCGCATGATTTCGGCCTGGTTGTGACCGGCATGGACCGCGCACCAATGCAGCGGATCGACCTCGCTGCACAGGGCCTCGTCCAGCATCAGGCGCGCCTCGTCCCGGCTATAGGCCGGACCGAGCACCGCGTGCATCAGGCTAGCCGCCTCGGACATGAGCTTCCCTCAGGGTATGAGAGAATTGCCGATCGCGGAGAAATGGCCCTGGCCGGAAATGAGCGCCTGGCGCATTCCGGTGGCCCGCCGGACATTGTCCAGCGCGTCCTCGGAAACCTCGATCCAGGCGGCCAGGGTGGGCTTGCCATCGATGCTCTGCGGCCGGCCGAGCGGGGTGATCCGCCAGCCCACGGCCGTGCCATGTTCGAGCATGTAGATGGAGGAGACGAAGGTGATGTAGGAAAAGCCCTCTCTGAGGGCATATTCCATCACCGAGCAGAAAAGGGCTGCAGACTCGGGAGCGCGCCGCCGGCCTTCGCGTCGATCCGGACGCACGTAAAAGCGTGTCCAATCGGCCCCAAGCGAAGGGTCGGCGGGGAGGTCTTCTTGCACTAGCCCGTAAAAGACAGTCTGCAGCAAGTTCGGTCGATCGAGAGGGGTGATGCGCGAACCGCCCACCACGTCCTTTCCATCGGTAATCAGGATATGGGTGGCGTCCTCGTTGTCGAAATCGTCGACATCGCGCCCGTCGGGCCGGCGCAGGGCTTCCCAGCCTTGCCGTTCGACGAAGACCTTGTGCCTGAGACGGTAATTGTGTTCCAGCAGATCACGGCTCTGCCGGTCCGCAGGCTCGCGGACGATGTGCACGCGCATCGGTCGGCCCCCAATTTCCGTCCAATTTTGCCTTAATTAGGCACAGGCGGGGCGGGGAACGATATTGGTAAAAATCACAAGCACGGCCGAAAGCGGCTCAGAGCGTGATCAGCTTGTGCCGGATGGCCTCCACCACGGTGTGAAGGCGGTTATTGGTGCCCAGGCGCTTCTGCGCGTTCTCGCAATGCTGGTTGATGGTGCGCGCGGTCAGCCCGGTTATGCCGGCGATCTCGTTGGCGGTCTTGCCGCTGGCCACCCATTTGAGAATCTCGGCTTCACGCCGCGTTATCGCCCGGCGGGGCGCGCCATTGGGGTCGTTGGCATTGATGAAGCGCAGGCGGCCATGGACGTAAAGCGCCAGCATGTGCAATTCGAGCCGCGACTTGTCGTCCAGGTGTTCGGTCTTGCCGACCAGTGAGACGACGCCCTGCATGCCCCCTTCCATATGGATGGGAACGCACAGGCCCTGGTCCATGCCGAAATCGCGCGCCTCTTCCATGACGCGGCGCGCCGGCAGGTCGGCCTCCTGGTCATAGGGGGCGTCAGACCAGTCGAAAGGCAGGGTGGTGCCGAAGCAATGGCGCGCCACCGGGTCGAGATGGACATAGCCCAGGCTGGTATAGCGCTCGTACCATTCATCGTCCCAGCCGGAGAGCAGCACGAAGGGCCGCACGTCCATGCCCCGGTCGGGCAGTCCGGAAATGATGAATTTCTGAAAGCCATATTGGTCGATGGCTGCATAGAGCAGATCGAGAATGCCGCTGGCGCTGGATTCGCGCTGGACGTTCTCGATGGTCGACATCAAGTCGGCATTCATCCCGGCGGACCCCTATTGCCGTTTAGAACAATTATATTTTGCCGGGACTTAGGAATATTTGCAAGCGCGGGCATGCCGGCGCGCAATGGCGCCGGCATGGGCGTTCAATTCTGGAACTGGTGCGGATTGAACCGATAGGCGGTCGAGCAGAATTCGCAGACCACCTCGATTTCGCCGTCCACGGCCATGTCCTGCCGCTCTTCGTCCGAGAAGCTGTTGGCCAGCATGTCCTCGATGCGATCGACCGAACAGGTGCAGCGTTCCTCCAGGGCCTGCGGCGGAAACACCCGCACGCCGGTCTCGTGATAGAGCCGGAACAGGAGCCGCTCGGGCGAGAGGTCCGGGTCGGCCAGTTCGAGATCGGACAAGGTGCCCAGAAGCGCCTTGGCCTCGGCCCAGCCATCGGCCTCGACGAAATCGGGATCGGCCATGGCCGGATCGTCGAAATCGCCATTGCCTGGCAGGTCGGCCAGGACATTCATGCCGCTGGCCGGTAGATGCTGGACCAGCATGCCGCCGGCGCGCCAGCGCGGGCGATGATCGCCCCTGGTGCTCATCTGCGCCACCGCGATCCGCACCTGGGTGGGGATCTGCTCGGATTGCATGAAATAGGTATGGGCGACCTCTTCGAGCGAATTGCCCTCGAGCGCCACGATGCCCTGGTAGCGTTCCATGTGCTGGCCCTGGTCGATGGTCATGGCCAGGTGGCCATTGCCCAGCAGCTCGGCCGGGCTGGTGCGACCGGCTTCAAAAGCCTTGAGCAGGGCATCATGGTCGTAGCGGGCATAGCCGCGCACGCCGTCGGGGGCGTCGAAATCGACGACGATGAGATTGACGGGGCCATCGGTCTGGGTCTGGAGGATGAAGCGGCCCTCGAATTTGAGCGAGGAGCCGATCAGGGCGGACAGGACCACCGCTTCCCCCAGCAAACGCGCCACGGGCAACGGATAATTGTGGCGGCTGAGGATCGTGTCGAGAGCGGCGCCGAGCCGCACGACGCGGCCGCGCGTGTCGAGCTTGTCCAGCGTGAAGGGCACGACCGCATCATCGCCGGTTTCGGGGCGGTCGAGGCCCAGGCTGGTCATCAGGTTCTCGGTCATGGCGGTTGAATCCGTGGTCATCGTCGCAAGTCTTTCAGGTCGGCCAGGCCAGGTCGGCAATACAGTAGACCTCATCCTGAGCTTGTCGAAGGGCGAGGTCGTGGCACCATTTGGGCACGACCTCGTGGTTCGACAGGCTCACCATGAGGTCTACTGATAAAGCCGGTCACGTCCGGGGCTAGTTCGTTTCGACCCCGAAGGCCCAGCACAGAATGGCTTTCTGGGCGTGAAGGCGGTTTTCGGCCTCGTCGAACACCACCGATTGGGGACCGTCGATCACCTCGTCGGTCACCTCGTCGCCGCGATGGGCGGGCAGGCAGTGCATGAACAGGGCGTCTTTGTTCGCCAAGGCCATTAGATTGGTGTTGACCTGGTAGGGTTTCAAGACCCGCCGGCGCTCGGCCGCGTCCACGTCGCCCATGGACACCCAGGTATCGGTGATGACCAGGTCGGCGCCTTCCACCGCTTCGCGGGGATCCTCGATCAGCTTCACCGCCGCGCCAGCCCGCTTGATGTCCTGCATCAGGTCCTTTTCGGGGCTGTATTCGTCCGGCACGGCGATGGTCAGCTCGCATTCGAACAATTCGGCCGCGTTGACCCAGGAATGGAGCACATTGTTGCTGTCGCCCACCCAGGCGACCTTGGCGCCCTTGATGTTGCCGCGATGCTCTTCGAAGGTCATCAGGTCGGCCATGATCTGGCAGGGATGCGCGCGGCGGGTCAGGCCGTTGATCACCGGCACGGTCGCGCCTTCGGCCAGTTCCAGCAGGTCGGCATGGCTCAGGATGCGGATCATGATGGCATCGACATAGCGGCTCATCACCTTGGCCGTGTCTTCCAGCGTTTCCTCGCGGGAAAGCTGCATTTCCTGGCCGGACAGCATGATGGTCTGGCCGCCGAGCTGGCGCATGCCGACATCGAAGGACACGCGGGTGCGGGTGGACTGGCGCTCGAAGATCATGGCCAGCACCTTGTCCTTGAGCAATTGCGGACGGTCGCCATCCTTGAGGCGCTGCTTGAGCGCGCCGGCCTGGTTGAGCATGCCGCGCAGTTCGGCATAGGTGAAATCGTCGATGGACAGAAAATGCCTTGGATTGCCGGTCGTCATGGCCGGGCTCCTTTTATTGACGCTGTGCAGAGGGATCAATGCCGCCATCCTGCGGGATGGCGGCTAACAAACCATGTCAGCGACCTCGCCGGCGTCCGAAATGATAGAAGGTGAGATACATCAGGATGCTGCTCCATTGGCAGCCGTTTCGGCCTCGATGGCGTCGAAGGCGGCGGCGATCTTGCCCATGGCTTCCTCGATATCGGCTTCCGAAACGATGAGCGGGGGCAGCAGGCGCAGCACGTTGTCGCCGGCGCTCATGGCGAGCAGGCCGTGATCCTCGCGCAGCCGCGCGACCATGTCGCGCACCGGCGTCGCAATCTTGATGCCGGACAGCAGCCCCTTGCCGCGCAGCTCCAGCACGTGATCGGGATATTTCTGCGCCAGCTGCTGCAGGTGCCAGGTCAATTTCTGGCCCATGGCATTGACCTGGTCGAGGAAGCCGGGCGCCAGGATGCGGTCGAGCACGGCATTGCCGATGGCCGTGGCCAACGGATTGCCGCCATAGGTCGAGCCATGGGTGCCCGGCACCATGGACGCGGCGACATCGCCCCTGGCGAGGCAGGCGCCGAGCGGGAAACCGCCGCCAATGGCCTTGGCCACCGCCACGATATCGGGCGTGATACCGCTCCATTCATAGGCGAAGAACCGGCCGGTGCGCCCGAAGCCGCACTGCACCTCATCGAGAATGAGCAGCATGCCGTGTTCATCGCAGAGGGCGCGGAGCCCCTGCATGAATTCGGCGCTCATGGCGGTGACGCCGCCCTCGCCCTGCACCGGCTCGATGAGAATGGCGCAGGTCTGCGGGGTGACCAGCGCCTTGACGGAGTCGAGATCGCCGGGCTGGGCATGCTTGAAGCCGGGAACGGCCGGGCCGAAGCCCTCGAGGTAATCGGGATTGCCGCCGGCCGCGATGGTGCCGAGCGTGCGGCCATGGAAGGAGCCGGTGAATGCGATGATTTCGTAGCGTTCCGGCTCGCCCTTGGCCCAGAAATAGTGCCGGGCCGTCTTGATGGCGCATTCGAGCGCCTCGGCGCCCGAATTGGTGAAAAAGACGCTGTCGGCAAAGGTCGCATCCACCAGCCGCTGCCCGAGCCGTTCCTGCTCGGGAATGGTGAAGGTATTGGCGGTGTGCCAGACCTTGTCGGCGGCCGCCTTGAGGGCGCTCACCAGATGCGGATCGCCATGGCCCAGGGCATTGACCGCGACGCCGGAATGGAAGTCGAGATAGTCTCGACCATGCTGGTCGTAAAGGCGCATGCCCTCGCCCCGCTCGAAGGCGAGATCGGACCGGGCGTATGTGCCATAGAGCGCAGACATGATGAAACTTCCTCTCTTGGAAAGCGCGTTGACGGGCAGCGTGGCAAAGCGGCCACAAAAGGCAAAAACGCGCCGTTCGGCAGCGCGTTTTCGCCACCGGAAATAGGCGAAAAAACCGCCTCAAGTCAATGAGACAGAGCCAAGTGGCTGATTTGACTCAAAGATTGTTAGGGCAATCTTAACCAATGAATAAACGGGGAAAATCGCCCGCGACTCTTGATCCCGATTCCTGCCATGGCGTAATCTCCAAGGCGTTGGGGCACGATATCTCGTGCGGCGGACCCGCTCAACATACGAGCTGTAGCTTCTCAAAGCTGCCAGACCGTTTTTGGCAGCGCAATGAAGGATTCTGTTTTGACGATGGTTTCAGGAGCACAATCGATGGGCTGGACTGACGAGCGCGTCGAACTTTTGAAAAAGCTCTGGATGGAAGGTTTGAGTGCCAGCCAGATCGCGGGTGAATTGGGCGAAGGGGTGACCCGCAATGCCGTGATCGGCAAGGTGCACCGCCTCAAGCTGTCGGCCCGCGCCAAGCCGACCAATACGGCGCCGCGCGCCCGCCCGGCCGCGCGCTCCACGCCGCGCCGCGTCGCCAGCCCCTCCGCGGGCATGAGCCATGTCAGCGCCAAGCCGCGCCCGACCATGTCGCGGCCGCAGGTGATGGGGGCCACCGCCCTTGCCGTCACCCCGGACATGGAAGCCGATCTCTATGTGGCACCCGCCAGCCAGGAACTCTTCATTCCCGAGGACAAGCGCCTCAACCTGCTCCAGCTCAACGAGCATACCTGCAAGTGGCCGATCGGCGATCCGCTGACCAAGGATTTCTACTTCTGCGGCCAGCACAGCCTGGAAACCGGCCCCTATTGCGAATTCCACTCGCGCCGGGCCTATCACCAGATGGACAAGAAAAAGCGCTGAGGCGCCTGCCGGATAGAGACGAAAAAGGCGCCGGCGGCGCCCTTTTCGTTTGCTGCCAGGCCGCTATTCGAAGGCCAGGTGTTCGCCGAAAAACGGCAGGACATGGTCCTGGAGGCGGAAGCCCAGTTCGCTGGTGTGATCGCCTTCATAGAGATCGAAGGAATGCTCGATCTCATAGGCGGCGAGTGCCTCGCTCAATTGCCGCGCGCCCACCGCGGCACGATCATCGTCGCCCACATCGATGGCAATGGCGGCATAGCGCTCGAACTGATCGACATATTGGTCGAGCAGGGTGACGCTGTTATTGGCCGCCCATTTCGCCGCCACCGCCTCGTTCAACTCATCGCCGTCATAGGGCAGGTCGAGATAGAGCGGCGGATTGTTGGGATTGGGCGACCAGGCGGCCGCCCGCGCGAGGGTGGAGCGGGCCTCGGTGGAAATATCCTCGGCGTCGTCCGGCCCGGTCATGGCCGCGATTTCGGCGATGGCCTCGGCGCTGAGCGGAGCGGGCCCGGTGGATACGCCGCCGCCGGCGCTCATCACGTAGAGGGCGCTGAACACGTCCGCATGCTTCATGCCGATGCGCGTGGCGCCATAGCCGCCCATGGAATGACCGACAAGGCCCCGGCTCTCCCGCTCGGGGATGGTCCGGTAATTCTCGTCAATATAAGCGACGAGATCCTTGGCGATGAAATGCTCGAAATTGCCGGTGGTCCTCGAGCTCGAATACATCGAGCCGTAATAGCGGTTCCACGACGTGGGGAAGACCACGATCATTTCCGGCGTGCCCTTGGCGAAGGCGCCTTCGATGGTCTGGGGCGCATGCACTTCCTGCATCCATTGCTCGGCGCCGATCCAGTAGCCGTGCAGCGCATAGACGACGGGATAGCGTTTGTCGGGATCGTCCTCATAACCCGGCGGCAGCACCACGAAGACATCGCGCTCGGCGCTTTCGCCCATGAGATTGCCCTCGATCGCCGGGCTGTGAACTGAAATCTGCTCGACCTTGGCCGGCAGTGCCCCCTCCACCTTGTCGGGCTGCTTGGTCGTCACCTGGGCGATGGCCGGCAGTGAAAGGGCCGCTGACATGATCATTGCCAGGGCAAGCGAACGATACCGTTTCATGGAAAATCTCCTCTCCGAATGCATCTGGTGTATTTTATCTTTCCAGATACATATCATGGTAATGGATTGAGACTGCACCTCAAGGCTGAGCGCGGGAACGAAAGTCTAAATTTTCGTGGTACGCACCTCAAACCATCCCGATTCAAAACCGACAAGCCCGATATATATCGATATATCCGGACAGATCGGCGGCTGGAACGATTTTCCATTCCCGGTGCAGAGCTCGCCCCTAAGGCAGCAGCACATCCACCCTCAGCCCTTCGCCGGGATTGGCGCGGCTCTTGATCGTCATCTGGCCGCGATGGCGCTGGATGATGTGCTTGACGATGGCCAGGCCCAGGCCGGTGCCCTTCTTCTTGCGGCTGGCTTCGGCATCGATGCGGTAGAACCGCTCGGTCATGCGCGGCACGTGTTCGGGTTCGACCCCCGGGCCGTGATCGACGACGCTGACCTGATGGCGCAGGCCGGGCCGGTCGGTTTCATGGAGGCTGACCTCGACGCTCTTGCCGCCGGCGCCATATTTGATGGCGTTGTCGATGAGGTTCTCGAACACTTCATAGAGCTGGCTGCGGTCGCCCGTGACCTTGACGGGCTGCCCGGGCAGCTTGAGCACCACGTCGAGTTCGGCCGCCCTTGCCTGGGTCTGCAGGCCCTCGCGGACTTCGCGCAGGAGCCCGGACAGGTCGACCGAGCCGGTGGGGCGCAGATGCTGGTGCATTTCGATACGCGAAAGGCTGAGCAGGTCGTCGATCAGCCGGCTCATCCGGTCCGCCTGGCCGCGCATGATGCCGAGGAATTTCTCGCGCGCGGCGGCATCCTTGGCGGCGGGGCCCAGCAGGGTATCGATGAAGCCCATCAGCGAGGCCAGCGGCGTGCGCAATTCGTGGCTGGCATTGGCAATGAAATCGGCGCGCATGGCGTCGACCCGCTTGAGTTCGGTCAGGCTCTGGAAGGTGACGAGCAGGTGCCGGTCGTCATCCTCCAGCCAGGCCTGGCCGGGCTGATGCAGCGGCGCGACGACGACCTTGTCCCAGCTCTCGGACGGCAGGGTTTCGTGCAGTTCGAAGCTGCGGGCCGTGCCGGTGCGCACCGCCCCCTCGATGGCGGCGATCAATTCGGGATTGCGCAGCACCAGGGTCATGACGCGGCCCGGCTGCAGGCTGGGAAATTGCTGGGCGCCCGGCGCATTGGTGTAGAGCACGGTGCCGCGCCGATCGAGGACGAAGCAGGGATCGGCCAGGGCCTCGGCGAAGGCCGAAATCGCGCCTTCATCCGCATCGATCCGCGCGGGAGCGGGAATTTCCACGGTCTGGGTAACCGTGACCACCGGAAGCGGCAGCAGAGCCAGGAGGACGATGACGACCAGCAGCCCGAGAATGGCCAGGTCCGGCCGGAGCCCGCCCAGGAGCACGAAGCAGAGGACCACCCCGGCCAGGCCGGCAAGCAGGGGGCCATAGCCGATGAGCCGCGTCAGGGCGGCCTGCGGCAGGCTCAAGGCATTGGCGGGATGGGGATCGTCCATATCCGGTGGTCTGGTCACGGTGTTGGCCCCGCCTCTTGCGCGGGAACCGGCTTCATAGCACGTTCGCAATGACAACGGAGTGACAGCGTGACCGACCCTTTTGACGGTTTTGACATAAACGATCCCGACCTGCCCAAGGCCATCAGGAAAGCCGCCTTCACCTCGGGCGGCTATCCCTATGACGAAAAGCTCGACAACGACGATTATGACACGCAGATGTATGCGCTGCAAAAGCAGCTGGTGCTGCACCAGGCGCATATGGCCAAGGCCGGCACGCGGACATTGATCGTGTTCGAGGGCCGCGACGCCGCCGGCAAGGGCGGGACGATCAAACGCTTCCTCGAAAACCTCAATCCGCGCTTCAACATCATCGCCGCCCTGCCCAAGCCGAACGACCGCGAACGCACGCAATGGTATTTCCAGCGCTATGTCGACTGGCTGCCGGCGGCGGGCGAAATGGTGCTGTTCGACCGCTCCTGGTACAACCGCGCCGGGGTGGAGCCGGTGATGGGCTTCTGCACGCCCGAGCAGAGCGAGCATTTCCTGGAGGAAGCTCCCGAATTCGAAAAGCGCCTCACCCGGGACGGCATCATTCTGTTCAAGTTCTGGCTGTCGATCGGGCGCGAAATGCAGCTCAAGCGGTTCCACGACCGTCGCCACGACCCGCTCAAGACCTGGAAATTGTCACCGGTCGATCTCGAGGCGCTGAGCAAATGGGATGCCTATTCGGAAGCGCGCGACCGGATGCTGCGGCATACCGACAGCAAGCACGCCCCCTGGACCGTGTTCCGCGCCAATGACAAGAAACGCCTCCGCCTCAACGCCATCCGCACCATGCTGCATGGCGTGGATTATGCGGGCAAGGACGAAGGCGAAATCGGCAAGATCGACCGCAAGATCGTGCTCACGGCCGAGGAATTTCTGGGACTGGAGGGGGAGTAGACCTCCCCTCCGCAAGGTCATTCCCGCGAAAGCGGGAACCCCTGTTTCCGGCGCACTATCTCAACGGAGGTCCCCGCTTTTGCGGGGATGACAGCGTGGAGGGAGGCGGGCATCAAAACGCCCATTCGCCCTTGCGCATGACCGGCTCGCTGGAGCCGTCGGCATGGACGCCGTCGATATCGACCTGGTCGGAGCCGATCATCCAGTCGATATGGATGAGGCTCTTATTGCCGCCCTGGGCGAAGATCTGGTCGGGCGAGAGGTCCTTGCCGCCCTCGAAGCAATCGGCATAGCACTGGCCCATGGCGATGTGGCACGAAGCGTTCTCGTCGTAGAGCGTGTTGTAGAACAGGATGCCGGACGCCGAAATCGGCGAGGAATGAGGCACGAGCGCCACTTCGCCGAGGCGGCGGGCGCCTTCATCGGTATCGAGCACCTTGTTGAACACGTCCTGGCCCTTGCTCGCCTTGAGCTCGACCATGCGGCCGTCCTCGAAGCGGGCCTGGATGTTCTCGATCAGCGTGCCATTGTGGCTGAGCGGCTTGGTGGCCGAAACCGTGCCCTCGACGCGCAGGCGATGGGGCGTGGTGAACACTTCCTCGGTGGGAATATTGGGATTGCAGGTGACCCCGTTCTTGGCTTCGGAGGCGCCGCCTTTCCACTTGTGGCCATCGGCGAGGCCGATGGTGAGGTCGGTGCCGGGGCCCTTGTATTTGAGCGCCGAGAACTTCTTGCCGTTGAGCCAGGTCCAGCGCGCCTTGAGATTGGCGTTATGGGCCTTCCAGGCGGCGATGGGATCGTCCTGGTCGACGCGGCTGGCCTTGAAGATGGCATCGGCCAGCTTGGCGATGGCGACGTCCTCGGGATCGTTGGGGAAGACTAGCTTGGCCCAGTTGGGCGTCGGATAGGAGACGATATTCCAGTTGATGGCAAAGCTGGTGATCAGCTCCAGCGCCGGGCGATAGGCCGCCGAATTGGCGCGATTGGCGCGCGAGACCTTGTCCGGGTCCTCATTGGCCAGCATCATCGGGTTGTCGCCGGAAATGGCCAGGCGCGCGGCATTGTTCTTATAGGCCTCGGCCATGCCGGCATAGAGCCAGCCGGCCGCCCGGTCGAAACTCTCGTCCCGGGCATGGCGGAAGCGGGCCAGCGTGGTTTCCTCGTCCGAATAGATGCTGGTGACGAGCCCCGCGCCGGCCTTGTAGGCATGCTCGGTGATGCGGCGCACCAGGGGCGCGGCGCTCATCGGCGCGGTGATGATCAGGTCCTGGCCCTCGGCCAATTGCAGGCCGACCTTGATGGCGACCTCGCCGAGCTTGTCGAGTTTGACCGGATCGATGGGGGAATTGCTCACGGGACCATGCCTCTTGCTTTTGAATCATTGGCGGCGAGCCTAGCGCTCCGCCGCGCCCGGCGCCACCCGGCGATGATGCAAATTGTGGGGCTCGGCCGCGGCCGCTGTGACCGATCTGCACCAGCAGGCGTCCCGATCACAAATCCGCCATTGGCAAGAGCGAACGGTTTGGCTACAAACCGTTCGCCGCTTCAATTTTCAGCACAGGGAGGCGTTGCATGACAGCATTTACATTCGCTTCCCCGATGGGCAAGCACCGACCTTAGGTCCTTGCTCCCCGCGGCCCGCCGATCAAGGCCAGCCGCCCGCGGTTTTTCCGTTTCTCCCACAGCCCGACATGGCCCCCATGGGACCATTGCCGCCAGAGGCCCGCGCTGTGTCTTTCATATTCCCTTTTGAGGAACCGGCGGCCGGACAACGGCGCCGGATACGCAAAATGAGTCGCAAGAAACTCGACTTCCGGGCCGATGCGTTCCGCAACGTGCTCGGCTTCACCTTCCGGCACTGGCGCCATCAGCCCGTTCGCATCGCCGGCATCGCCCTGCTGGTGCTGACCGCGACCCTGGCCGAAGCGCTGAGCCCGGTCTTTGCCGGCCGCCTGGTCGACGCGGTCGCCTCGGGCCAGGGCAGCTGGGACGTTGCCGTCTCGGCCTTCTGGCTGATGTCGGGCCTTTACCTGGCCTCGGTGGCCCTGCGCCAATTGGTGTTTCTCAACATCATCCCGCTGACGCTCAAGATGATGAGCGACGTGGCCGCCCAGGGCTTTCACCGCGTGCAGCGCTTTTCCACCGATTGGCACGCCAACAGCTTCGCCGGCTCCACCGTGCGCAAGATCACGCGCGGCATGTGGGCGCTCGACCTGTTGAACGACACGCTGCTCCTGGCGCTGCTGCCATCGGTGGTGATGCTGGTGGGCGCCACCATCATCCTGGGCTCGTCCTGGCCAATCATGGGCCTGGTCGTGGGCCTGGGCTCGCTCATCTATATCTCGGTCACCGTCTGGCTGTCGGTCGGCTTCGTGGCGCCGGCCGCCACCCTCTCCAATGCCTGGGACACCAAGGTGGGCGGGGCATTGGCCGATGCGGTGAGCTGCAACAGCGTGGTCAAGGCCTTCGGCGCCGAGGCGCGCGAGGACGGGCTGATCGACAAGGTGGTCGCCAAATGGCGCAAGCGCACGCGGCGCACCTGGCGGCGCGGCACCTTCAATGGCGGCGTCCAGGGCGTGATGATGGTCGCCATGCAGACCGCCATCCTGGGCACGGCGCTGATGCTGTGGCAGAGCGGGGCCGCGACGGCCGGTGACATCACCTTCGTCCTGACCATGTTCTTCCTGCTCCAGGGGCATCTGCGCGATGTCGGCCAGCATATCCGCAACCTGCAGAAATCGGTCAACGACATGGAGGAACTGGTCAATCTGCACGCCCAGAAGCTCGGCATCGCCGACCGCGCCGGCGCCGGGCCGATCGCCATCGGCGAAGGCCATATCCGCTTCGACAAGGTGACGTTCCAATATGGCTCGCACCCGACCCCGCTCTATCGCGACTTCTCGGTGGAGATAAAGCCGGGCGAGCGCGTGGGCCTGGTCGGCCATTCGGGCTCGGGCAAGACCACCTTCGTCAAGCTGATCCAGCGGCTTTACGATCTCAAGGGCGGCGCCATCACCATCGACGGGCAGAACATCGCCGATGTCGAGCAGGCCAGCCTGCGCGGCCAGATCGCCATCGTGCAGCAGGAGCCGATCCTGTTCCACCGCACCCTGGCCGAGAACATCGCCTATGCCAGGCCCGGCGCCAGCCGTGCCGAAATCGTCGAGGCGGCCAGGCAGGCCAATGCGCACGACTTCATCATGGCCTTGCCCAAGCAATATGAAACGCTGGTGGGCGAGCGCGGGGTGAAGCTATCGGGCGGCGAGCGCCAGCGCGTCGCCATTGCCCGCGCCTTCCTCGCCGATGCGCCGATCCTGATCCTGGACGAGGCGACATCGAGCCTGGACAGCGAAAGCGAAGTGATGATCCAGCAGGCCATGGAACGGCTAATGGAAGGCCGGACCACGCTGGTCATCGCCCATCGCCTCTCGACCGTGCGCGCCCTGGACCGCCTGCTGGTCTTCGACAAGGGCCGCATCGTCGAAGAAGGCGACCACCAGGCCCTGATCCGCCTCCAGGGCGGCATCTACCGCCGCCTGTTCGAACGCCAGGCCCTGGAACTGACCAAGGGGCTGGTGGCTTGATATTGTTAAATACTTGCCAATGACCAACAACTCCGCTTGACTGTTTATCAGTCAAGCGGAGGGGGGCTAAGCATTGGCGAAACTACCTAAGAAATTTGCTGACCGCGTTTCGGCCAATATCCGAAAATATCAGAAAATTGCATTGGCACAGCAGAAAGCTGATGTCGCCGAGGCGAACACTGTCACCCTCGTTAAAGACATTCTTGCTGATATTTTTGGGTACGATAAATGGGATGAGCTTACCGGCGAACACCAGATCAAGGCGACATTCTGCGACATCGCCATAAAGATCGGCGGCCAGCTTCGACTTTTGATAGAAGTGAAGTCTGCTGGAACATCCCTTGCGGATAACCATTTGCAGCAAGTTATCAATTACGGCGCCCACCAGGGCGTTCATTGGCTCATCCTGACCAACGCGGTGGAGTGGCGTCTGGTCAGGATTGTGGTTGCGAACCAGATCAGTCACGAGGAAGTCGCGCGTCTCCATTTTTTGGACGTGAACCCGCGCAAAGCGGACGATCTTGAGAAACTGTTCCTCCTGGCGCGCGAAGGCGTAACGACCGACGCCATGGACCAATTTCATCAACAGGCGCAGCTTTTCAGCCCATATACCGTGTCTGCACTTGCCCGCTCCGAGGCAGTTCTCAATACGCTGCGACGCGAAATACGCAGACTCTTTCCGGAAGTGCGGGTGGAGCTGGGCGATCTTGCCGCCATGCTCGAGGAGCATGTCATCAAGCGCGAAACGCTGGAGGGCGAACGCGCCAAGGAAGCGGCCACCCGCATCAAGAGGGCGCATGGCAGGCTCGCGAGACAAAAGGCGAAGAGGGAAGCCGCCGAGGCTAGCTCCTAGCTATCCCTGTCCTCGCGTTCATATTCGCGGCGGGTTTCCACCTCGGTCGTAACGCGCTCGGCGAGAGTGCGGGTGCGGTTGCGCATGATGCCGTAAATGGCCGCTGCGGCGAGGATGACGACGCCGACGGTGAGGGCGATGAGCCAGAGGCCGGGACCGATTGTCTCCATGGGAAATCTCCTTTCAAGAACAACGGCGCGTAGGGGGAAGAGTTGCGGACTTCGAGCCGCCCCGCAGGGCAAATCTCTCCGGCGGAGGGATTTGAGGTGAGAAGGCCATGAGCGCTACGCGCGAATGGCGCGGAGCCCGCCCCAAACACCGACTCCACCTCCCCCTTGATGGGGGAGGTAGCGCAGCTTGGCCGCCAGGCCTAGCGAAGCTGGGAGGGGGTGCCGGCAGGCGCAGGCGTTAGAAAACAAACACCCTGCCGCCCCCCCTCACCCGTCTCGGGCTGCGCCCGATCCAGCCCTGCCGGGCCTTGCTCGCTGAAATCGCTCCACCGGAGCGATTTCCGGGCGCTTGCAAGCCTCTCCCCGAGGGGGAGAGGAATAAGGGCAAACGCCGCACCATTCTTCTCCCTTCGGGGAGAAGGTGCCCGAAGGACGGATGAGGGGGCTGCTGCCCCAGACGCCGAACCCGCAAAAAAACCAACGAACTTATCCCCACCCCCACCACCCCATATTATCCTCCCCCTCATCAGCCGGGTGGAGATGGGGTTGCAACGATCAACCGTCCGGCGACAGTCGGGAGGCCTCTGCATCGTTAACGGAGGCTGGGTCCGGGGATGGGAAATTCCGGTGAGAGCCGGCCCTAGGAAAC